>JACCDY010101079.1_pt1 | contig 42950 bp, 29 predicted proteins | sample 7446391 | NCBI WGS metagenome assembly JACCDY01 (sample SAMN15323451, study PRJNA562643) | freshwater metagenome | isolation source: river surface water | place: USA:Blue River Watershed | collected 2017-08-18
GCCGACCTCATCGCGCTCCTCGCATCCGGCCAGGTTCTGCGTTCGGACCATTACTGGTCGCGTGGGATGGCCGGCTGGAAGGCGGTCGGTTCGGAGTTCGACGACGTTTCCGGTTCTTCAACTTCTCCCCGAGAAGCTGCGGTGGCGCCTGCTGCGCAGGCCATGCGCAGGCCCCCCGGCCTTCCTCCCTCGCTGCCGCCCGCATTGCCGGCGAAAGCTCCTTCGGGCCGGGTTTCCAAGGCGTTCTTCCTTACGCCTTTGTTCCTGTTCATCGCCTTCATAGGCCTGATCGTCCTCCTTCAGGGATATTCGTATTTCACCTTGAAGGCTCCTCTTTCGCGTGCGCTGCGATCCGATCCCCGCAACGACGGAATCATAGCCACGGCTTATTATCGCCATAACATTCCGGGTGGTTCGATCGTGCTGAACATCGACGGCGTCGGCTCCGGCGTGAAGAACGTCGACATCATGCGTGTCCTTCTGCAATTCGCCAAGACGCAGAAAGACTCGCGACACGATTGGGTCATCCTGTCGTGCCGAGGCTCCGAGAGATTCATGATCGAGGGTTCCCACTTCAGGACCATGGGGATCGAATACGGAACACAGAACCCGATGTATACCATGCGTACCTTGCCGGAGAACGTCTACCGTCTTGACGGGAGGCGTGCGTATCCGGTCTGGGAGGGCGGAGCGTTGGGCGTGATGGCTGAGCAGATGAAGAATTTCTCGGAGTTCACCGAGGAATGGCTGCGATGATCCCCTGATTCGCACCCTTTGCCGGGATGGCCATCGGCCATCAGGGGAAGCGCTTTTCGAAGGGGCCGATGAAGCGCCGTTCGGGCGTCGTGTCCACGATGGCGAACGTTACCTCCTTGAACGCGCCGGCGAAATCCGTCGTGAGTGCGCGATGGAAAAGGCCGGCGACCTGATGCCCGTCGTTTCCGAAGGCCCCGCATCCCCATGCGCCGAGCACCAAGGAGTCGTGGCCGTTGGACTGCGCGACCGACAGGATCTTGCTGATCCTGCGGAACAGCAACTCGTGCAGGTGTTCGAAATCTTCGTCCCTTAACAGCCAGGCCAGCGGGGCTGCCGAGGTGATGAACGAAGCGAGATGGGGGTAGGGCAGCAGCGCATGTTCGTCGTCGCGGAAGACCGGTACGTCCGGCGAGTAGATCATGGCGTCGCTATAAAGATGCCCGCCCTGGGCCCTGTGATGGGCGTACATCGGACAATCCTTGATGGCCAGGTAGAGCCCGCTGGAGCGGCAAAGGTATTCCTCCTGGGCCCTGGCTCCTCTGAGGAAACCCCCGCCGGGATGCGTGGCGGAGGCGAAATTGAGCGAGACCACCGCGTGGCCCTTGGCTTGGTGCCTGCGATGGGCTGACAGCGTCGTCTCATTGGTGACTTCGAATCGGGTGACATGATCTCCTTGCTTTGCGGGCGCATGCTCGTGGTCGGGTCCGTAATAGCGCGTGTTCCTGATGGCGTGCGACATCTGCTCTGAGATGCCGACTACTCCTGAGGGTGCCGCGTAGCCGCCATTCCGGGATATCGCGACAGCTTCCTCGCCCAGCCTCGTGGCCAGCGTCCTTTCGATGAGGGGATCGAACATGAACCCGCGACCTCGTTGTCCTGCTTTGGCTGCTTCGGGTGATTCCGCCCCGCGTCAGGAGTCCTTCAGCTCCTGGAGGCGCTTCCTTGAATCCTCGATGATCTTCGTGGGAGATTTGTAGTTCTTCGCTTGCTCCGAGGCGGCCTTCTTGATGGCTGCGATCTCGTCGCGGACTCTTTCCACCGATGCGGTGACTTCCGGATGCCAATGGCTGCGAGGGTCGCCCGACTCGAGGTTCTGGTTGCCAAGCATGATCTTGTTGTCGCCGGACGACACCACCGAGAAGTCGATCGCCCAATAGTACTTCTCCTCGGAGTTCGCTACCTGCCGGGAGGAGGACGCGATGATGGCGTAGTCGCCCGGAGGCAGTTTGACCACGAACTGACCGTCTCCGTCGGAGGTCTCGGTCCCCGCCCGGATGATGTCCTGCGGGGCCGAGTACATGATGAGGCGCGCGGTCTCGGTGAATGCTTCTCCGAGGTTCTTGGCGTCTTCCGCCAGTTCCAGCAGCGCGGCGGATTTGCCGGGGCCGTCGTTCGCCGCGAGTTTTTCGAGGTTGGTGAATCCCTCGTAACGGGCCGCCAGGTAGATCTTGAAGAATTCGCGGTTGGAGACGTGCTCGTCGATGTCAAGCGGCAGGAGGAACTTGGCCTTCCTGATGTGTTCGGTCATTTCGTTCATCCAGCTGGCTTCCTTCGGCTCCAGCTCCGAATTCCTGCTGTTCCTGCCGATGTTCAGGAGGATGGCGTTGGCGCCGATCTTGAAGAGAGAATCGCTGAGGCTGCGGTATCTTTCGGTCATCTCCGGGATGTCCACCAATACGTCCTTGGCCTTGGTCTTGAGCTGATTGAGGGAGCGGGAGCTGTCGTCGAGATGCGCGTTCAGCTTGGCCTTGCTCAGTTCCGCCCAACGTTGCTTCTGCTGCTTGTCGAGGATGTCCACCTTGACCAGGGCGAGTTTGCGGACTTCCGCGTTTTTCTGGACGATCAGGATCTTGCCTTGGACCGTCTGCGGGGCGTTCTTCTGCCAGAAGACGAAGCCCCCCGCCAGGATGGCGGCAGCCAGCACCGCCAGGCCGGCCTTCTTCATCTTGGCGGAGCCTGCGGAATTGTTCGGCTGTCCTTGTCCGTCGGACGGCACCGTCACGGGCGCCTCAGCCGGCGGCGACGCGGGTTGCATGTCGGCGGCTTCAGAGCGCAGTTTCTGCAGGTGCTTGTCGATGGGCGACCACTCACCGATCTCCGCCGACCACAGATGGATCGGCACGGCGCCGCGTCGGGCGGCGAACTGGGCGAGGACTTCCTTCGCGTCGAAGGGGCCCGATTTCGCGTTGTCGACGAACAGGTGGTATTTCTTCTGCATGATATTTATAAATAATAACTTATGCCCGACGCCATCAATATCAAATCACCTCTCCGGAGGGACTCTTCCGTCCGACTCAAGGAGACGTTCCTCTGGTCGGCCGGGCCGTCCAGCTGAGGCTGCCGATCAGGTAGAAGATCCAACCGAAGGGGATGAACACCATGGCGATACGGATCAGCAAAGGGTCGCTGTTCCACTTGTGGGCGAGACCTGCGCAGACGCCGGAGAGCACCACGTTGTCGCTGCTGCGGTAGAATTCGCCTGAGCCGGCGGCTACGGGATGCCCGTTGGCAGGGAAGACATGGACTGCGTCCTTTCCGTTGGCCTCGAACTCCACCGGCAAGCCGATGTACGGCGTCACGGTCGTCGACCCCCAGTCAGATGAGACGAAATCATACCTGAGTCCGTTGAGCCCGCTGATCAGGCCCCTGCCGCCCTGGATGTTGAAGCTTATGACCGTTCCTCTGATGGCTACGCGCTGTCCCGGCGTCGCGGTGGGCTGGTAAGCCAGCGAAGAAAGCGGGGCCCAGCCGGGCATCCCCGGCTTCCAGAAGAAGTCGGTCGGCAGATATCTGCCGGAGGCCATCAGCCGGCGGAGTTCTTCCTCGGAATGTTTTCCGAGCATCACGCCGCCACGCGAGATTTGATGGTCAGCCGGGGCGCTTGCGCCGGTGGCGGAAGGGTAGGCCGCCTGCGGAGAGGTCTGTTGCGCGGAAGGGGTGCGGACTAATTTCACGACGATCAGGACGATCAGTCCTGTCACTACCATGCAGCAAAAAAGTCCTGCCACCGGGCCATCCAGCATCGAGAGGGGTGCCATGTTCCGGATGGTGCCGTTGAGCCGTGACGCTTCAATTGCATAGTGAGCGGACCGGCTTTACGTTCGAGTCAGGGTCTTTAACTCGCGAACGCTCTGCACCCGTGTCATTGACGCCTGAAGCGGGTTGATGCCGCCAGGCTCACGGTTGCGTATCCTTTGTCGACCCAACGAGGGGCTTCCAAGGCCTTAACTGAGCTTCTTCATCGGTTTAGCGGACATGTATGCGCATGTTCCGAGGGCCGCTATTCCGAGGCACATCGCCAACAAGCCCCAGCCTGGGGACACCATGCTGCGGGCTAACGCGCTCCCGATGTCGTTGCCGCGCGTTATCTCGCTCATCTGGACGAAGGCGTAGGCGAAAATGAGGGTGGGTATCCCTGCGGTGACCCAGTTGGCAGAATACATGCGAGCGTAGCTGATCGCGGCGGACGCTATCCCGCAGAGCAGGACGGTGACGCCCCTCCAATTCCAATCCTGGAGGATCGTGAAGCTGAAAAGGCCGAAGTTCATGAACGGCCCGAAAGTGCCAAGCGTGAGAAGCCCTGCTCCGACGTAGCCGATCAGCTGGACTCTCTCTTCCGATGTGACTTCGCCTGTCTGTGGCGATTGCGGGTGGCTTGGGTGAGGGTACGTCGGAGCCTGATGTCTTGCGGCAGCCGTGACCTGCTGGGCCTGCGATGCGGGTCGGGCGGGCGGCGAGGCCGGCTGTTGGGCCCTGGGCGCAAAGGAAGACAAGGGCATCCAGCCCTGCATGCCTGGGGTCCAGTAATGATCCCCAGGGGATAGCTTGCCGCTGGAAAGACCGCCGTAGATCTCGGCTTCTTCGAACTTTCCGATGTTCACGCCGTTCTTGCTGACATGATATTTCATGCGTTTCATATCGGGTTACGAGGTGCGTCGGTCAACGATAAGAATTCAGTAGAAGGAGCCGGGCCGATCGGGCTCGGTCCGGGAAATGTCTGGAATCTTTGCGGTCATTGGGCTAGGAATTGCCGCAGGATGCGGAAATCCGAACTCTATATCGTCGCCGATCAGACCGATGCGTCGGCGCTTCCGCTCATAAACGACGCCATTTCATCTCTGGCATCGGCCTGTCGCGCTGATCCGTGGCAGCTTGAACCGCTCGAGGCCGGTGTCAGGACGATTCGGCTCATAGGTTTCGGCGCCGATTCATCCAGCTCCGTCGAGCTCAAGCCTCTTTCAGGCAGCCCGCTTCCTTTGGTGAGCCCTTCGTCCGGCGTCGGTCTGCTTTCCCTAGGCTTGAGCCGTGTCTTCGAGGAAAGGATGGCCTCGGGTTGCCGTTGTCCGGACTTATTGATTTTCGCAAAAGCACGATCATTCGACGGCATGGGAGCCTGGCTTTCCTCGCTTGCTCAGTTCGACTGGGGGTGGACGTCCATCTACCTTCTTGACGACGGGGCTGAGTCGGAAGCCGAAGCTTTGTCCGCCAGCCTTTATGCCAAGGATGGCAACGGCAGGGTGATCGGATGCGATGAGTTCCTCCGGCTGTCGGGTAAACTCGCTTCTACCATCGACTTTGGTTGGGCCATTGAGGCGCCGATTTCCGAGCCTTTCGTTCCGCCCAAGGGCGCGATCTGGGTCGCGCGCGGCGGAGCGGAGGTCGCGAAAGGGGTCACGCCCGAATGCTTCGGCTTTCTTCGCGCTCAAGGGATCTTCAGGCCGACCGACCACTATTGGACCGAGGGCATGTCGCAGTGGGCTCTCGTCTCCGCCCATCCCTGAGCGGAGTCGCTCCCCGTCCGACCCTGTCTGAAATTCTTTCATAAAATCAAACACGGAGAACATCCAAGCACGTGCCCCTAGTCCGTCTGACCATCATTTTCTTCCGCGGCATCGGCTGGATCTTCCGGTCTGTCGGACGTCTTTTCGGATTTCTCTTCGGCCCCGGGATGTTTGCATTCCTGGTCAAGTCCTTCGAAGTCATCCTCAGGCTGGGTTTCGTAGGCTCCATTGTCGCGGCGACTGTGGTATGTTGGAACCTATACGAGGCGCGGCCGTTCGTCTCCGATGGGCGCGCAAGGCTGGGGATGCCTTGTGCCTACCACCTTGATACCTACAACAGCTATTCGAGCGAGAAAGCCTCGCTGGAGGTCATCCTTACCAAGTTCGCGCCCAAGAATCCGAATCTCGCCTATGGCCCCGGTAAGCTGGATGCGGAAGCCCTCATCCAGCTCTGGAACTCCAACGAGATGGTCCACGTATCCGCCCAGCCGGTCACCTGGCAATACAATGGACGCGAGGCCGTCCTTCCCGGTCCCAAGCCGATGCTTAATCCTGAGGATTTCGCTCCTTCATACTGGCGTGAGCTGGTCGTTTTCTTCGAAGCTTCCTGGGCTGTCCTGACTTTGCCTCTCGTCGTCGCCTGGCTTGTGTTTCCATCCGGCTTGAGGCTCTGGGACCGGATTTTCCGCGCCTGCGTCTGGGCTCCGGCATGCGCCGTGGCGTCGTTCAGCTTCGCCTATCTTCTTTCGCGCCAGTGGTTGTCCGTTCAGCACGGTGCTTACGCTGAACTCATCCTCGACCCTCCCAGATGGGCGCAGCCCGCGGGTCTGCTAAGCACGTCACTCCTGTGCGGATTCTCGCTCAGCCTCGTGCCGATCGCCTCATGGTACCTGTTGCGTTGGGTGCTCGGACCTTTCCTTAGGTCCGGGGTGGCGGCTTCGTCGCCGTGACGGGGCGGTGGTCCGCAGGCGTCATCGTCTCACCATCAAGATGTCAGCCCATCTGTCGAAGGCCGACTGCTTGCGGGCGTCATCCAGGATCGGTATGAAGAAGAGGAATCCGATGCAGCCGCAGCATGACGTAAGCGCGCCTCGGTACAACGCCCAGCGCCATACCTGTCCGCTTTCCGGTGCGGCGCCCGTCCTCGAATCCGTCATCCTGAAGCCCATGATGCGCTGGCCCCATGTCGCGTTCTGCGAGGTGTTGCCTAAGATGCCGTAGTAGAGGAGCGAACCGAAGAACCCTGAGCCTAGGATGACCAAACGGAACAGCGAATCCATCGACCTTGAGTTTGCTCCGCCTGAGTCGGCGATGATCGCCAGCAGAACCAGGAAGGGTGACATGACGGCGCAGCAGAGCACGGTCATGAATAATCCGTCCAGCAGGTAGGCGCAGAGTCGATCCCCGCCCGACGGAAATGAAGGTGAGCCGTGCGCGTATGCCGCGGGCGGGGCCGAAGGGTGGCTTGGCCTGCCGACGGCGTGCGTTTGCCTGGAGCCGCCGGCCGCGGGGAAGGGCGGGTGCGAAGGATGAATCGGCTGCGCCGAGGGCAGGAATTGCGGGTAAGCCTGGCTGATGGCGACCCATTCCTTCATGCCTGACCGCCAGCAGAAGTCGCTCGCGTAAACGCTTCCCCGTGCGATCGCCATTCTCAGCTGATCTTCGGTGAATACCCCTAGGGAGTCCCGATTGCGGCTTACGTGGATCTTTGGCTCCATTGGATTAAGGCTATTCAGGATACCCTAGGTGGTCCAAGGGAAATCACGCCCATCCTTGCCCGCGTATTTAGGTCAGTTAGGGCTTCCCCTATTATTGTCATTACACTAAGGGTTTTTTGATGAAACGATGCTCGCTGGCCCGCTTTCTCTGCCTGTTGGTGCTGTGCACGTCTTCCGCTTCGATCCTTTTCGCCGAGGAGTATGACTGCGCCAGGCCTACGAGGAATATCTCACCCGAGTTCGTCATCCGTCGGCTCGCGGAAGGACTGGAGTACACGGATGACGGGAAAGTCGTTCCCTCTCCCGGTAAGACCATGGTTCTTACGAGCGCATCGAGGGCAGCCCTGCGGCACTATATCGTGAACAACAGGCCTCGTATCACATACCGCCTCATTCAGGAGTGCAAGCCGTGCAGCAATACCGGATGGGTCCGTAAGTGGGAGTATGACCCCAAGATCTTCGGCGACCTTGGCCGGGAGGGTCCGCCGCGTGAATGCACTGCCTGCGGAGGCCGCGTAGGACCGCTCGTGACCGATCTTGACCTTGAGGTCGTCTGGTCTGGTCCGCTTCCGCCTCTAGAGGAATCGCCAAAGCTCAAGGATTACAAAGCGAAACTGCTTTCCGCTCGCGAAGGGAGCGCCCCCGCCCAGCTCTTCGTGGGACTTGCGATGTCCGAAGGAAGATTCGGCTCCAGGGATGTCGAGGCGGCGCGTGAGTGGCTGACCGCGGCCGCGGCGCAGCGGGAGCTTGCCGCCTTGGAGCCCCTTGCCCGTCTCTATCTCGATCCCGCCTCCCCGTTTCACGACCATGCCTACGGACTGGCTCTGTCTGCCGTCGCATTCCCTGGGTCCGTCCAAGCAGACGGAGATGGATTCGTGAGGTTCAAGGACGTCGCCAACGGCTCTGATTCCCCCGAAGCGGGGTTGACCCTGCAACTTCAGGTTCTGGAGGCTGGTTTGCTCGCTCCGGTGATCGGGAGTGGATTGAAGGACAAGAAGGTTGCCGCCAAGGTTCTTTCTCCTGGCGGGGCACGGCGCGCTTTTGCGGCCAAGCCGGCTCTCGCCTCAGAGTCCGGCCTGGACGCACGGGCAGCCTATGTGAGAGGCCTGGCGCGCTACTTCGGACATGGTTTTCAGGCGCCCGATCGCGAGGAGGGTCTGCGTCTTCTGGAACTCGCCGCCAGCAAGCGAGATGTCGACGCCTTGGCTCTGCTCGGTATGCATTTCGATGCCGGCAGGGTCTATCCGGCTTCCTCCTCCACGGCCTGGGCTTTCTATGAGGTGGCGGTTCGTGCCGGCTGTTCTGAGCCATTTCCCAAGAGAAGGCTTCGGGCCTTCGCGGAGACTGACGTCGTTTCGGATTGGGAGGGCGCTCTTGAAGTCCTTCTCGAGCGTTTTCAGGCAGGCGTGATTCCTGCGACGATGTTCCGTCAGCTCGGCGACCTTTCGATATATCGTTCTCTGAGGCCGCTCGGAGCTGCCTCGGCTTCTTCCGGTCCTTTTGATACGGCAGTTACTCAGGACAGCCCGCTTCCGAGGGCTCAGGTCTTCGGCCTGGTCCGTTCCTTGCTTTCCCAGAAAGTACGTATCATCGAATTAGCGAGCGAGGATGTCTCGGTTGTGCGTAAGTGCTGGGACGACGGAGCCGTGCGCTTCTATTCCGTGTCAGGCATCATGACGTTCAGCAATTCCGGTTCCCGACGTGAGACCGCTCCTTACACTCTCTGCTTCAAGGTGGTCGATCCCAGCTCTCCCCCGGAATTCATCTGCTTGGACGCTGGCTCTTACCGCATGGGGGATTTTCCTGCCCAGTGCGGTCGACGGCCCTGAACCTCAGGGCCTTGCGCCGAGGTCTTCCAGGAGTTTACCCCTTTTCGACAGCAGCTCGGATAATTCCTGCGACTCCCTGAGCGCCAGTTTCGTCTCATGGGAGAGGGGTCTTTCGGACAAGGTGCGCCCGACCATCTGGAGGATGATCTGAGATTCGGATGCGGCTGCCAGGCGGGCGACCAGCTTGGCGTCATCAGGGCTGGTAAAGCGGCATGATTCGCTTACGGAATTATCCTCTCCGATCGAGCGGCTGCGTTTGTGCGGCTCGATGACTTCAGTCTCCAGTTTCAGCCTGCCGATGACAAAACGAAGCTGGCGGTGCAGCATCCAGTCTTTGCCTTGGTAGTAGGACACCAGATGGCATCTTCCTGTGGAATCAATCTCGACGCGCACCGGGATGCGGTTGCCGATTCCTTTGTAATAGCGGTGCGTGTAGATCGTCGCGCCGTTCTCGTTCTTGTTCGCCAGGAAGGAAGATGCGGCCAGGGTCGATATCTTGTCCTGAATCTCGCTGAGTCCAAGCCGCAGCGATCTGTCCCTTGAGCTGATCGTAGGCGTGACCGCGGCAGAGGGGGCGGCGCCAGGCTCGCCAGTCGCGGATTCCGGGGCGCCGGGGGATGCCAGGTAATAGCACGAAACGCCGACCAGGATCAGGCCGAGGCCGCCGATAGCCACGTAAGTCGGAAGGCGAGTCATGCCGGCTTTGTTGCTTCCTTTCGTCGCGGCGGATTCGATCAAATTCCTGATGTCATCCAGCTTCGCCCAGGATTCCATCCCTTCGGTCCAGCAGTCATCGGACCAAAGGATCCTGCCGGATGCTATTTCCGAGGCGATCTCAGGGAGGCTGTACGATCCCAGGGCCGTGCCTTTTCGGGCCACATCGTATCTTGGCTCTGCGACTGACTGGGTCATTCCTAAAGATGCCTGTCATGGATATGTTGAGGCAATCTTAAAGAGGCCTCTTGAGGCGGGTTTTCTGGACAATCCTGGGAGATTGCATTGATTCGCCGACGTGCTCCTCAGCGTCGAGAAAACGGAAGGCCGCCTTGATTGCGTCAGGCCATCCGCCTGCCTCCCTGTCTGTCTCGTCCTGCGATCCGGGATTTCAAGAACATGAAGCCGCCTGATCGCAGCAAATACTACAGCGTCTCATGCAACGGGCATGTCATGGGAGATTTCGAGATCGACCGGATTGCCGAACTAATGGCCTGCGGCGAGTTCACGGAGTCTGATCTTTATTACGCCGAGGGGATGGCGGATTGGGATGTCCTGGCCTCCTTGAAGAAAGAGATCGAAGCCGCCAGGGCTTTCCCGCCGTCGAATACGCAATCCGTTCAGCCTGCGCCTAAAAGACCAAAGATCAAGACGCCTCCTCCTCGCAAGCGACAGACGCCGAAGCAGGTCTCCCGTGGTCATTCCCGGCCCGCATCATCGGCGGGCGGCACGCCGCTCGTGCTTCCGGTAATCATAGGGCTCTCCTTGGGTTACCTTTGGACGGTCTTGTTCCCTCGGGAGAAAACCGTCACCGTTGAGCGGATTAGGGAGGTTCCCGTCGAAAGGGTGGTCGCGACTGCGGCAGGTTCGGCCATCACGGCGGATGATATCCGTCGCCTCGGTCTCGGTGCCGCCGTCGAGGGCGCACGTTTGGCGCGGAATGACGAGGACAAGATATTTCCCCATGGCGCCGGTTCGGTCATCCGAGTCGCCGTCAAGGTGACGGGGAGCGTCGCCAACGGCGGGGTCTCGGAAGGGAAGGTCAAGGCTAGGGTGGAGCAGCTTCTCGTTTCCAGGGGACTAAGGGTGGCCGCGGCCGGCGAAGATGGCGAAACCCGTCTGACCTTGGATATCCAGCTTTTCGGGAAGCAGGACGACATTTCAGGTCACATCGGCATGACCCTCAGCCAGGACATCCATGCGGGAAAAGACAGGACGTGGCGAAGAGGAGATTACCCGGTGTGGCGTCGCTCCAAGTATTTCACGGGATATAACACCGACACGCTGTCTTTGATCCCATTGCTCACTGATGAGCTATCCGCCGAAGTCTCGGCTGCCTTGCAGCTCTCGTCGCTGAACCGCTGACCAAACCGTACCCATTTTTCTTATGAGTCCCCCGGATCGAAGCATCATATATCGCGTCTCTCGCAACGGACATGTCATGGGCGAATACGACATCGACCGCATCGTCGAGTTGCTCGATTCCGGGGAGTTTCTCTGGACCGATCTCTGCTGGATGCAGGGAATGTCCGGCTGGACTCCGCTGACTCAGCTGAGAGGGGAGGTGGCTGCGGCGAAGGCTTTCCCGCCTGTCGTCGCCATGCCGGTGCCCCTGGCCTCCGGGCGCCGTCGTGCGCAGCCTCCCGTGCCTCATGCTTCCCCGTCCCCGGCCTCTTCTGTCTTCACCGGCTGGGCGTGGATCGCCGGAGGCGTGACCTTAGGTGCGATCATCGGACTGCTGATCACCTATCTTTTCCCGACGATCGTTCATGTCGACAAGCCCGTGGAGCGCATCGTTGAGAAACCGGTGGAGGTGCTAAGGACGGTCGAGGTGATCAAAGACGTCGAGAAAAGGGTGGAGGTGCCGGCGTCGCTTACCGCCGCTCAGGCCGAAGCCATTGATTTCGCCCGAATGAGGGACGACGCCAACAAGCGTGAGAGCGGCTGGGGTTCTACTTCCATGATACCCGTCCACGATAAGAAAGTCCGGGTGGCTGTCGAATCCCAGGCCGCCCCGGATGCGGTAAGCGTCGAGGCCATCCGTGCCAGGGTGGAGTCGGTGTTCCGCAGGAACGGATTTCAGGTAATCGCCGAAACGGATGCCACTGAGTTCGCCGGCACCTTGGTCCTGGCTTCCTTGAAATGCGCCGACCCCAAGGATACGTCCCGAATTTCGGGCAGGCTCAGTTTGTCGGTGATACAAAACGTGCTGTTGTCCGGTGGCGGCATCCAGAAGCGAGCCTGGGTCACCATGACGGACCAAGGATTGACGCTCCAGTACGGCGCCTCAAGTTTTCATAAGATACCTGAGCTTTTCGATGACTTGGCCGTGCGGGCTTCCAATGACCTGATGAAGGCCGGTCAGTTGCCGTATTCAAGATGATCACGCCATTTCCGCTTACCGTGACAAACACGGCTTGTCAGATGCCTCTGTCTTCTCCCGATTAACAAGGCACATGAATGTCTCCGAGGTAGTCCAAGTATTCCTGCTGATCTATGTGCTGGTCATAGCCGGCCTCTATTTCACGTCGAGCATCTGGTCGCCGATGTTGTCGAAGCTCATGCAATCCCTCGGTTTCTCAGCCCCGCCCGCCACGGCACCCGTGCAGGCTGCTTCCGCGGACCCTGTCGCCATGGTGACTTCTTTCCGGCCTGGTGCGCCTCGTCCCCCGAAGCTCAAGGAAGCGCCTGACATGGCGGCATGTGACCCGTTGGCGTTGAGCGGATATTCGGTGCGTCTCGGATTGTGCGCCAGGATCGTGGGCCGCATCTCCTCGGGGAATCCCACCGGATTTCCCGTCGGGCTTTTCCGTGAATGGTACGAGACGCGATGGCTCGCCGTCGCTTCCGTCGCCGGCGTCGGTCACGAGCAGTCCCTGGGCGATGCCTTTCGCCTGATTCCCGCAGATGACGCGGCTTACGAGGGCGTGCTCGAGGATTTCGCTTCCGGGGCAAGCTACGCAGAGATGGCCGACCTGGTGCATTTCTGCGGACAGGCGTTCGCGGCTTCCAGGGCGGGGTCGCCGGTGCATGACGCCGTCGTCGCTCTTGCCGACCGGCTCGCCGTCGCCGTGATATTCGGGAGCCACGAATCCGCGCCCTCGGACGAACATGAGCGTATGATGCTCGAACGAAAGCTCGAGGTGGATTTCCTCGGGAATGATGAGGCCAAGGCCGTCCACCTTCGGCGCATGCACGCCTTCTTCAGGCAGCGCCTGGTGGCGCTCCGTGACCAGCCGGCTGCCGACCGGCGGACGGAGCGCATGGCCGATCTCCGCAGGAACATGGAGGAGCACGAGAGGCTGCTTTCGTGGCTCGGTCGATCGGTCTGATTCAGGTTTCTAGTTCTACTCTTCTATCCCTGCTTGTGGCTTGCCACTGCGGGTGGCCATATTATCTCTCGCCTCGTGAGACTGCTTACCCTTCCCAAGCCCATTCTATTCTTATTGCTCGGATCGGCCGGTGCTTTGCTTGGCTGGGGGGCGGGGGAAATCTTCGCAGCAAGGTCTCCTTCTCGCGCTTCATCCGGACCTTTGGTCGAAGAGCTGGCTCCGGGCGTCTATCGTCGGAATGCTTCCGCCTCCGCCTCTTCCCCCTCGCTGTTGTTCGATTCGTCGGTGCAAAGCAGGCTGGCCGCGGCCGGCGCCAGCATGTCAGGGGACATAAGGGCCGCCCTGAGCTGGGAGACTTTGGACGACCTCGACCTCCATTGCATCGACCCTTCTGGTGAACGTATCTTCTTCGGGCGCCGGCGGTCGCTCACCAATGGCGAGCTTGACGTGGATCAGAACGCCTTGGCTCCCTTGCGACTCGATCCCGTGGAGCATATCTACTGGACCACGGGACGCGCGCCCGAGGGCAAGTACGTCTTCAAGGTATACCTGTACAATCGTCGCTCGGCAAAGCGTGATATCCCTTTCAAGCTCGACGTGCTTATCGGCGATCACTTCGTCAAGCGATCGGCCACCGTCTCGGTCGAAAGCGACAATGATCAAGGTGGCGTGGTCGTCTGTGAGTTCGAATACCAACGCGCCGCCGGAGGGGGCCGGAAGACAGGAGTCGCCTCCTTCTTGCTTGGCGTCGCATCAGTCGGTCTGACCTTGGGTTGCCTTGCCTTGGGAACTTCATCCGCGATTTCCGTCGCTCAGCGCCGGATGCTCGGATCTGACTCTTGGATTCCTCCTCAATTCGGCAAGATGCTGCTCCTGAGCCTGTGCGCCGGTATCTTCGCAGCTTTGGTGGGGCAGGGCATGCTTGAGGCTTTCTCGGACGGAAACGGAGGCTCCTCGGATCAGATGCTCAAGGTCGTCGCCTGGGTCGTCGTCGGCGGAATGCTGGGCTTCGCGTTTTCGTTGATCATTCCGAATCTTGATCGCGGAAAGGCCATCCTTGGCGGACTTGTCGGCGGCTTCCTGGCTGGTTTCGCGCTGTCTTTCCTGCTTGCCGATTCGCTGACTTTCGGGCGTCTGATCGCATGTCTGGTCCTCGGAGGTGCCGTCGGACTCTCCGTTGCCGTCGTCGAGGCGTTGGCCCGTGAAGGATACCTCCGTGTCATCTGGGGGCCTGGTGAGTTCACGACCGTCAACCTGGGCGTCACTCCGGTGACGGTGGGCACAGGTTCCGAGTCCACCGTCCGTATTCCCCGGTCCAGCGGTTTTCCCGCCACGATCGCGACCTTCACGATGCGCGACGGAAAAGCGACCATGTTCCATAACATGACCGGAGCCACGCATCCTCTGAGGGACGGCAACAAGCTCCCGCTCGGCACCGTCACCATCGAGGTCAAGCTCTTCTCCTGACACGACCATGCGCAGGCTCCTATCTGCTTATCCCAAATGGCTGGTCTTCGCCTTGGCAGGGCTGATCGGTGCGGGCTTGTTCAACCTGGTGTTCGAGGTCATCCTCCACGATCCTCCTCGTACGAGGTCGGTGTTCGTCGTCGCTGTTTTTTCAGGTGCATGGTGTGGTTTCTTCAGCGCTGGCATTGCTCTGGCGTTATTTACCGCGCAGCGTGCGCTTTTGGGTGCGGAGGAGTTTTTTTCACAGTCTATCAGGCCTTTGATGCTGGGTTTTTGTCTGGGCGGCCTGTCGGGTGCTGCCGCTCAATTCATGTACACATACTCTCGTATGTCGGGCATGGAGGTCGGCGAGCTTCCGAGAATCATAGCCTGGGCCATGGCAGGGGGAGGCATGGGTTTGGCTCTGTCTCTCGCAGTGCCGAACCTGATGCCGCGCAGGGCGTTTTTCTATGGTCTGCTCGGCGGGGGCGCGGGTGCCATCGGCTTCATCGCGATTTGCTCGTTCGCGAGCGATGTAGGCGCTCGCCTCGTTGGTACCGGTATCATCGGCATGTTCATCGGACTTTCCGTGGCGGTGGCAGAAGCCACGGCGAAGGAAGGCCACCTTCGCGTCGTATGGGGGCCCGGTGAGTTCACCCGCGTCAACTTGGGGGAAAAACCCGTAACCGTCGGCAGTTCCCGTGAATCCACCATCCGCATGGCTTCCTCCGCCGGATATCCGCCGATCGTGGCGACCTTCAGCCTTCAAGGCGGCAAGGCCACCATGGTGAATCACATGTCGCATACGACCCACGCCCTTCGTAACGGCAACAAGCTTACCCTTGGCAGCGTGGTGATCGAAATCCATCTCTTCAGCTGAGCTCCATGCGCTCCCTCCTGAACCGTGCGCCTAAGTGGTTGGTCTTCGGATTGATCGGCATGGCGGGGGGCTTGCTTTTCTCCCTGCTGGGAGAACCGGCCGCGGCGTTGACTGCTCCAGCGCCGGCTGCCGTCAGTCAACCCAGCCGCTCGCCGGTGGACCTGGTCTTCGTATTGGACGTCACCGGAAGCATGCAGAAGGAGATCAACGGCGTCAGGTCAAGCATCGTCGAATTCACCCGCCAGGCACAGGCCTCCGGCGTGCCCATGCGCTTCGCCTTGGTGACTTTCCGTGACCTCACCTGCGACCAGGGAACCAACGTGGTCATAGGTTTCACTTCTGCCCCGGGCGTTTTCTCCGCAGGGATGGCAAGGCTCAAGGCTTCGGGGGGAGGGGATAACACCGGAGAGAGTTCCTTGGACGGATTGAAGGTCGCCTCCGGCCTTGATTTCGACCCCGCTTCGCGACGCGTCATCGTCCTCATCACGGACGAAACCTGGCATGAACCAGATGGCAGGGTGCTTTCCGCTTCGGGCCTCGCCGCCGAAATTCGCGCGGGAGGCATCGAAGCCGTCCATGTCGTAGCTTCTTCGGGTATCATTGGTACTTTTGATTTTCTAAAGGAGCAAGTTCCAGGAAGGCGTTTCGTCCTGGATGCCTCCGGACGGACCGAAAGCAGCCTTGCGCGCATCTTTCAAGGAGTGGCGCGTGAAGTCGTCAGCCCCTCCATGCTGGGAAGCGTGTCCGCGGATGCGGAGAAAGATCACTCTTTTTCCTCTTATCTCAAAGGCGTGATGTCAGTGGGGCTCTGGCTCTCCATGGTGTCGATCGGGGTCGGTTTATCCTTGGTCGCGGGTCAGAAGTACATGCTCACGGGTTCGCTGCGGATTCCTGGTCTCCTGATGTCGGTTCTTATCGGAACGCTCATCGGGGCCGCCTCCGGCGTCCTTGGGCAGACCCTGTTCTTCTTCCTTGATGCCTTGGGTGCGCCTGACGCCTTGGGTAAGCTGATCTCGTGGGTCGTCGTCGGCGCAGGCCTCGGATTCGCGATGACCTTCGTGATCCCAAACATCTCCAGGCTCAACACGATGCTCTGCGCCTCCGCTGGCGGTTTCGTCGGATGCGTCGCATTCATGCTCATCGTCAGCGTGATGCGCTTTTCCGATTTCGGCGGCCGGGTCGTCGGTGCCTTGCTGATCGGTTTCTCGGTCGGCATCGCGGTGGCGATGGCTGAGGTCATCGCCCGGGAGGCCTATCTCGTGGTGCATTGGGCCAAGAACGAGAAGTCGACCGTCAACATGGGCGGGGCGCCGGTCCTGATCGGGACCAGCGTCGAATCAACCGTGCGAATCTCTCCCAGGACCGGCTATCCCGGCGCGGTCGCCAGCTTCAAGCTCGTGGACGGAAAGCCTACCCTGATCAATCACATGTCCCATACGACCCACGTCCTCAAGGACGGCAACAAGCTGACGCTAGGAACGGTCGTCATCGAGGTCAGGATCGTCCATTGATCCCCGTACATCTCCATGCGTTCATTGCTCGCACGCTTCCCTAAATGGCTGGTCCTCGGCCTGGCCGGTCTTCTCGGCGGGCTTCTGCTTGCCTTGTTCGCCGAGAGATGGGTCGGGGAGCAGCGCAGCGAGACCGTGCTTGTCGCGGAGGATCAAAGGCCGGTGGATCTTGTCTTTGTTCTGGACGTCTCGGTGAGCATGTCAGGCGAGCTTGAAGGCGTGCGCAACAGCCTGACGGAGTTCCTCGGTCAGCTTGAGGCACGCAAGATCAAGGGGCGGTTCGCATTGGTGACTTTCGACGGAGACGCGCGTCTGACGCATCCCCTCACGGCAGATGTCAGGAAAATCGTCGAGGTCATGAGGCCGTTGTTCGTGAACGGAGGACGTCCTTCGGGGGATAGCTCCTTGTCCGGCCTGGCGGTCGCGGCGGGACTTCCCTTCGATCGTGACGCCCGAAAGGTGGTCATACTGGTCACGGATGAGACCACCGACATCCCGGACGATGAGATCTTCTCCACCGATGAGGTCGTCGAGAAGCTCAAGGCTGCGCGTGTCGACGAGGTGGACGTCGTCACGCTGGAATCATTGACCGATGATTACGCTTTTCTGTCATCTGCCGCCCATGGGAAATTCTTCACCATGGACCGCTATGGTCGCCAATCCGAAGGCTTGGCCAACCTCTTCAAGGAGGTGGCCGTCGCCGTGGCGGACAGTTCCGTGCTGAGAGTCACCGGCTCGCCTGGAGCGAAGATCGATGTCGCCCTTATCCGAAAGAACTTCTGGCCTGACGCGTTGCAAGCGGGGCTCTGGGTCGGTCTGGTCTGTTTTGGTGTCGGAGTCGCGGTGGAGACCTTCCAGCAGGTCTTGCTCGGAGGATCCCTGCGGCCTTTGCCCGTGCTGAGGACCATGGCCATAAGCCTTGGCCTGGGTTTCGCCGCAGGCGTCATCGCCCAGGCTCTCTATGCCTATGCCTTGGGAGGGGTGGAGGGTTATGGTGAACTTCCTAGAGTCGTGTCATGGACTTTCGTGGGCGCAGGTCTTGGCCTGACCATATCGTTGGCGATTCCTAACCTGAACATGCTTAGATCCGTCTCCTTGGGCGCTTTGGGAGGTTTGGTCGCGGTCGGCGGTTTCCTCCTCGTATCATCGTCCGGCGCCGATACGGGATCTCGTCTCATGGGCGCCTCTTTTCTTGGCCTGTTCATAGCCCTTGCCGTGACGATCGCCGAAGCCGTGGCCAGGGAGGCGTACCTTGTGGTCCACTGGGCGAAGAACGAGAGCTCGACGGTCAACCTCGGATCCCGTCTTGTGATGATCGGAACATCCCGTGACGCTACCGTGCGTCTGCCAGTCAAGAGCGGCTATCCCCCTGAGATCGCGAGCTTCCAACTCAAAGACGGCAAGGCCGTGCTTACGAATCACATGTCCAAGACCACCCATATCCTCAAGAACGGCAACAAGCTCACCTTGGGCAACGTGGTCATCGAGGTGCGCATCATCGCGGGCTACCTCACGACGCCTCGCCCATGAGCCTCCGCAAGGTAACCCTCTTGTTGGATCGCTCCTCGTCCATGGCGGGTGCGCCCGTCGGGCAGGCAGGCGCTTTCGTGGAGTGGAGCCTTCTGGCTACGCTCAGGGCTAACCGACATCTTTACGGAAACGTGCTCGTCAGCCTGGTTGCCTTTGACACGTCGGCCGAGTGGCTGGCCAAGGACTTGGATATCGATACCTTCGTCTTCCCTAATGCCTACGAAATGGCCGCTTTCGGGGGTGCTTCCCTTGGGGCGGCGACCCGACTCCTTGAGGAGGAAATCGCATGTAACGGCGACTCGGAATCCGACCTGATCATCCTGCTCTCTGATGGGTATTTCGTCGACGACGTTGTCGAGGCTACCAGGTGCTTTGCTCAGGTTTCCAGATCTCTCAGGATAAGCCTTGGAGTCGATGCCTCGTTCAGGGTGCCTTTGGCTTGTTTCGAGCACTGGCCAAAGGGCGGACGCAGGCCTGCCGGTGACCTCTATAGTGTGACTCCTCAGGACGTGGAGAGCTGGCTTGGCATGATCTGATCATGGAGCCTGCCAGATTGACCGTCTTCATCCTCATCGACACCTCAGGCTCGATGGCAGGGGAAGCCATGTCGTCTTTGCTTCGGCATCTCCGCCTGCTCAAGGATTTGATGTCAAAGCACCAATCCATCCGCGAGAGGGTTGATGTCAGCCTTATTGGTTTCGGCAGCGAAGCGTGCCTGCTGGCTGTCCCCGCCTCTTCTGCCACCATCGAATTTCCTACGGAACTCGAGGCGTCTGGTTCGACCGCAACCGGCGCGGCGATAGAGCTCATGCTGGGGCAGCGCAATGCGCCGCTCGCCGCATCTTCCGCGCCGCGTCTGGCTCCCGTGGTCCTGCTTGTTTCGGATGGGGTTGCTACGGATGATTTCGAGGACGCTATCGGAAAAATGGGCGCCTTTCCTTGGTCAGCGCGGGTCGCATGGGCTTTGTCAGGGGCGGATTTATTTCAGCTTGAGAGATTCGTGGGAGACCAACCCGGCCGATTCTCCCATCTGTCTCTTTTCCAACAAGGAACGGACGCTGGTGCTGTCTCAAGGTTTTGCGCCATGCTCAGCCTTATTCTTGGCAGTCAGGATCTCGGCGGGGACGGCTACTCCGTTCCCGTCAGGCGAGGACCTGATCGTCCTTCTGCCAGCAAGGCGTATTAGGTCCGGGGCTACCTGCGTGCGCCCGTTGGAAGTCTTATAAGAGCACAAGAAATCCCGATGCTTGACGGGGGGTGGGGGAGGGAGTATCCCAGAGTCACACCCCCCATGAGCTCCGCCCGTCGTCTCCCCATCTACTTCCTCGTCGATACTTCTGGTTCGATGAGCGGTGACCCCATCAACCAGGTGCGCACCCAGTTGAGCAGCATCATCGACGGCCTTCGCGCCGACCCGCAGGCCCTCGAGACCGCCCACCTCTGCCTCATCACCTTCGGAGCCACGGCCAAGGTCGAAGTCCCGCTCACTTCGCTGGAAACTTTCAACATCCCTGCCGTTCTCGACGCTGCCGGCTCCACCGCGATGGGCGAAGCCCTGGAACTGCTCGTGCGGACCCGCAAGGTAGACCTGGTCCCGAAGACGGGAACCACCTCGGGCGACTGGCGTCCGATGGTGTTCCTGCTTTCTGACGGCGTTCCGACCGATGATTTCGACGCAGGAGTCAGGGAGTTCAAGAAGCTCCGATGGGGCGTCCGTGTCGCCTGCGCCGTCAATGGTGCCGATGAATCCAACCTCGTTCGCTTCCTTGATGCCTCGGGTGCGCCTGCCGGCTATCCCGATGAGTCCGCGACCAATCTCGTGCACATGAGCACCGCGGATCCGATGCGTATGCAGGCTTTCTTCAAGTGGGTCTCCGACTCCATCCTTGCGGTCTCCAACAGCGCCAACCCCGACGACATGGCTGGCGGCTCCCCGCCTCCGCCCCCTGGTGGCGGCCCTGCTCCCGGTCCTACCTCCGCTGGAAATCCTCCCCTTCCTCCGCCCCCTCCCATCCTCACCTAAATGGCTGAGGGTACGGGCGGAAAAGAGCATAGGTGGGGTTTTAATGACCTACTGAGGTTCGGTTTATTCCTGAACTTATGCGCCTCTATCCTGGGATGGGTGTTGCTCTTTGTTTTGCCGGTTTGGGCCGCAAGCGTGCTCTACCCGGTTTTTTTGGCCGGATGGGACAAGGTCTTGGGGACAAATTGGAAGACTTTAGAGTGGCTGACTTTAGAGTGGTCGACCGTCGCCTTGAAATGCTTCGCCGAGGCTGTGCTGATCGTCTTCTGCGTCGCTTGGTTCATCGTGGTCTCGGTCGCCTTCCTTCTTTTTCTCCGGTCCAAAATGACTGATAAGAAATCTGATGCAGAGTCCTCGGGTGAGTCCGGGAAAGGAGAGGCTCCTGTCAATGATGCCTCCTTTGTTAAGATTCAGGACGTCGTAAGCACCCAGTCCGCCTCGGACCCCAAGTCCTCGGCGCCCTCCTCAGCTGATGCCGAAAAAAGGAGCTTGGAGCAGGAACGAAAGGAGGCGGAAAAGGTTCGGCGAGAGAAGATCGCGAAGGCCCGCAGGGATTTCGAGGTTCGGGTTTCCGCCTTAAAGGACGGGATTCCGAAAAGATACGAACTCAACGTCGCCGGCGGAACCGTCGACTTCTCCGATAAGTTCAAGGCCCAAGGACTTGTCGTGACCATGAAAGGGGCGGCATCGCGCGCTTATCTTGTCTGGGATGCCGAAGCGTTGACCGTCACGGTAAATGATCCTCGTGCGTTCTATCGTGACAAGAAGGCCCAATTTGCGTTCGAAATCTCCGACCCGATCTTTGCCGCAGACCAAGACCTCAAGGATGAGAACTGGACATGCCCCTTGGAGGTCGTGCTGGAGGCGACATATCCCAGCGCTGCCCAGCAGTTTTTCGATTGGTCCAGCAAGACGCCCGCGGTCGTCCGCCTCGATAACGCCAAGCAGGGGCAGAGCGTGGATTATGACATCAAGGCCATCCTGGGGTATGACCCAAGGTGGGCGGTCTGGCTCTCTGCCGATGGTCTCGGCGCTTTGCAGGCCGACAAGGAAGGGCATCGCCTCAAGGGAGAGCCTACGGTCGGTTCGGATGCGCGTATCAGGGTCGTCTTCGCGTGCGAAGGTTCGGATCGGATACGTCATGAGTTGGATCTCCTGCTCACCTGCATCATGGACCCGGAACTCCGTTGGAGGCAGATAGAGTCGGAGGACTCCGACAAGGAGCCGGTAGTGCAGGAGGATGAGAAGCTGAAATTTGCAGGCATGGCTGAGGCGATCTGCTCTGCGGCCAATGATTCCGGGGCCAGGAAGCCCGACCCGCTTTTTTCAAAGCCGCATCGTGTCTCCCGTCGCCAGAGGTCCGAGGACTTCGACCTTTCCTATGCTTCCATCCGTGGGAGGAGCCACGTCAGGCGCGGCAGTTTCCGTGAAGATGACGTCGAGGCCAGGTTCTTCCTTGATGGCAAGGCCGTAGCCATCGTCGTCTCCGATGGCGCGGGTTCCGCACCGCTGTCCAGGCGGGGTTCCAGCATCGTCTCCAAGGTGGGCATCAAGTCGCTTATCGAGCTCGGAAACGAACTGGTCGCAGTTCCTTCGTCCCTTTCGGGGCGCAGCGAGCAAGCAGTCGCCGGTTTTTCGAAAGTCGTGGGCCTGATCCGCGATCAGATCGAGTTCGAGGCTGAATGCATCAGGGAGAAGCGCCCCGAATTCCTTGCAAAGGAGATGTATGCGACTTTTCTCGCGGTCCTTGTCCTGCCATCCGAGTCCGGTCATGTCATGCTCAGCTACTCCGCAGGCGACGGTGCGATCGGTCTTGGCCTGGCCGGCGATGTCACGGGCATGCGCTGCGCTCCCGATCATGGTCAGTCCGCCGGACAGACTTTGTTCGTCCTGAACAAGGGAGCTGAGGATGCCGATAAGAGACTCATCTACACCAAGCTGCCCGACTCATACGCCGTCCTGCTGATGAGCGATGGCGTCAGCGATCCACGGTTCGAGGCTGGAGGCGATGCGAAGCCCGAGTCCTGGGATCAGCTTGCCCGCGAGCTGCAGCCCCTCGTGAAGGAGGAGCCTCTCAACCACGATGGAGAGCGGATCGAGACATACTCCGAACGGGGCTCGCTGTGCCGTTGGCTCGACTCCTACGAGAAAGGCCATCATGACGACCGTACGATCGCCGTGCTTTTCCATAAACTCACCTGACCATGCCAAAGATGACGCTCAGGGCGGCGGACGGCCGCCAATATGTGATCAATACGGATGAGGAGGAGAAATCCGGAAAAATGAAGGATGTCTGGTTCTGCGAAGACGGCGTCAATGTCGCCGCATTTTTCAAGAAGCCGCTTACATCGAGGGACGTGGTGCGTCTCAAGAAGATAACGGGCGTCTACCGCGAATCCATCCTCCGGGGAAACGTACCCTTCTATGGGGCCGTCCTGGGCTTGCCTTTCACCATGGGTGACGCTCGTCATCCTCGCATCGGTTCCGATACGCAATTCGTGGTGCTCCCCCGTTACCAGGAGGAGTACAGGTTCAAGGTCGGCACCAAGCCGGGCGGACCGAAGCTCAAGGGAAAGGAGAAGAAAGGAAGATGGTTCGCCTCCTCCAAACTCCGACGGAAGTTCCTGCATCCGGATGAGCTCGGAAGCTGGGAGAATCACCTCCGTTGCTGCCTTGGCATGTGCCGCGCGGTGGCGAAGATGCATCAGGCCGGCGTTGCCCATTCCGACCTTTCCTACAACAACGTGCTGATTGACCCGGTCACAGGAAGCGCATGTGTCATCGACTGCGACATGCTTGTCGTGGAGGGGATGTTCCCCGCCGATGTCGTCGGGACGCCTGATTTCATCGCTCCCGAGGTGTATAAGTCGCAGCACGTCCCTCTGGGCAGCCCAGGACGCGTGCTTCCGAGCCAGAAAACGGACCTGCACGCCTTGGCCGTGCTCATCTATCAGTACCTGCTTTATCGTCACCCCCTGCGTGGTCGGCTTGCCGGCACCTTGAACCCAGGTGATGCCGGCAATGATGAGGTTCGGCTGATGGGCGCGGACGCGCTTTTCGTCGAGCATCCTACGGACGTGCGCAACCGCATCAACGCCAGCAGCCCGGATAACGCCGAGTACCTCCCTTATTGCGACACGGATAAGATTCCGATGAGCGTCTGCGGGGAGCCGCTGGCAAAGCTCTTCTTGCGCGCCTTCGTCGACGGGCTTCACGATCCCAACAAGCGTCCTTCGGCTACGGATTGGATCCGTGGCATCGAGCAGACGCTCGCCATGGTCGTGCCCTGTAACAACAAGCAGTGCCAGCAGAAGACTTTTGCCTATTTCGGGAAGTATCAGTGCCCGTTCTGCGGCACGACATCTTATTCCTATCCTCAGGGGACTTTCTACTCTCCGAGCGGCATGGGTGAATCCCGCACCTACGCTCCGGACGGCGCCAGCATCACCGTCGTGCACGGACGCTCTCTCGGTTCGTGGCACGAGAGCAAGATCGGCTACGAGAACATGTCGGTCAAGGACTCCGAAAGGCCCATCAAGGGGCGGTTCATCCGTACCCAGACCGGTTGGGCTTTCGAGAACATCGGTTTCGAGAACATGATCGAGCGGGGCGCCAAGAAGCCTATTCCGAAGGGCGAGAAGGTCGATGTGGTGAATAACATGCAGCTTCAGTTGAACACCGATGGTCGAATACTGCTGATTCGCATCCCCTGACCGACATGCTCCGCCGCCTCCCTATCTACATCCTGCTGGACTGCTCAGAGTCGATGGTAGGGGAGGGGCTGGCCGCAGCGCGTCGTGGGATCAGCAGCATTCTTTCCAGGCTCAGCGTCAACCCTCAGGCCCTTGAGACCGTTCACATCTCTGTCATCGGTTTCTCCGGGCGGGCCAAGGTGCTTTTGCCCCTGACGGCGCTGCCGGATGCGGTGATGCCAGCCGTGAAGCTTGGCAATGGCACCGCCTTGGGGGCCGCCTTGGAGTTGCTCGCCGCCCGCATCCGTGACGAGGTCACCCGACGCGATCGCGTCCAGAGAGGCGACTGGCGTCCCATCGTCATCCTTCTGGCGGACGGAAAGCCTACCGATGATTTCGAGAAATCGCTCAAGATCTACAAGGACACCGTCGGAGACCTTGTCGCCAATTTCTACGTCGTCGGCTGCGGCGAAGACGCAGACCTCCGGTCGCTTTCCAAGATATCGGATATCCTGCTCAAGGCCGAATCGATGGAAGCAGGCGTGCTTGACCGGCTCTTCTTCTGGATGAGCGAGACGCTCACCGAGGCCAGCCGATCACAAGACGACAAGGGAGGGCGTACCATGCTTGAAAGCCTTCCGGCCGGCGTCAGCATGGTCGATGCGAAGCACCTTCCTGATGACAGCGAAGTCGCCGACTTCTATCTCCGTGCCGTTTGCGGCGCCAAGCGCCGCCCCTTCATCATGCACTTCAAGTGGGACGACTCGGAGGAGAGCTTCAAGGCTCATCGTTCCCACGCGCTTTCGCCGGACGACATCGAGCCCGACCAGGATGCGGGAGCAGGCGAGGCGATAGACATCTCGATCGTGTCATCCCCGCCCGCATGCCCCTATTGCGGCGTAGATAAATACATAATCTGCGGTCCTGAGTGCGGCACTATATCGTGCGCGGGCGGCGTCAGGCAGGGGCCGCAAGGGTTCAGCCATACGTGCCCCAAGTGCGAGGTCGAATTCGCCGTAGGCAAGGGTGCCGGAGCCACTTCGCTCCGCGTAAGACGGGGATGAGCCGCATCGGTCCGATCGAGGAGCGCGTGCTGAAATCGCGCAAGCTTCTGGCGCAGCACGCCGTGATCACGGATGCCGTCGCGGCAGCCTTCCGTGATGAGACCGACGATACCTTGCCGCGCTCGGTCGTCGCGGCGTTGGCCCGCGTCGACCATGGTTCGCAGGCCGCGATCCAGAAGGGACATCCCGACGCGAACCATTGGCTGGCGAGCAGTTTTTACCTGAAACCAGATCTGTTGTCGGCCGCCTCATTGCGTGCTTCCCGCGTCATCGATGGTGCTTCCGGTCTGGGCGTCTCCATAGGAATGCCTCGCCGCGCCAATGATTTTCCCGATGTGACCCCGCTCGGGCTTGACCTCTTCTACAAGGCTTCGCTGCAACACTCCCGCAAGGGTGGTCCTTCGCTCGGAGGCGTGGATGCCCTCTTTGACTCTACGGCTGTGCTCTCCGTCCTCGCCGAGCGTGCTTCCGCCGCCACCCTGTCGGACGCCCTGCTGCTGAGCCTCGTGCCCTTCGGAAAGAGCCACCTGACGCTTTATGCCCAGCAGAAGAAGAAAGCGCTCACGGATATTGAATCCGAACTGGCTGAGCTCAGCGAAGCGTTGTCCGGCCTCAGGGCGGGCAATCTGCCGAAATCATTGCCTCCGACTTCCGCGGGGACGCGCAGGGACTTGCTGGCTTGCGAATCCTTCCATGGCCTGCTCCATGCTGCCGTCAGAAATTCTGCCGGCGGAAAGGACAAGGCCGATGAGTGGCCGCCTCTGATTTCGGCTTATCTTCCCGGAGGTCATGCCCGCATTGAGGCCCAGGGGGCCGCCGCAGTGCCTTTGGTGATCTGCGCCTTGGCCTCGACATGGCTGAGGGTGGGCTGGCGAAGCCTTCAGCCCAAACGCAAAGAAGCCTTTTTGGCAGATTTTTCCTCCCTCGTGGCGGGTTGTGCCCACGAACAGGCCGGATGGCTGGAAGCGACCCTGAATCGCACCATTGCATAGCCGCCTGAGGGTTATCTATAACACTGTCAGTATGTTCGATTTACCTCCCGATCAATTCGAGGCGAAGATGGCCGCTTTGCTGGCGGACCCTGCCGGCACCGCCGAACTGATGTCTCATAAGCCAGTGGTGATGTCCGGAATCTCGTCCATGACCAAGGCGGTCAAGGACACGCTCGTCTCCAGGAATGAGGAGATCGACGTCGTGGCCGCCGGGCTTCTCTCGGGCACTTCCGTGCTCCTGATGGGGCCTCCGGGTACGGCGAAGAGCTTGCTCGTCCGTTCGGTCGCGCAGGCCTCCGGGGTCAGCGGAGACAAGTTCTTCGATTACCTGATCAGCAACCATACCATGCCTGAGGAACTTTTCGGTTCGATGGACCTGAGCGGTCTCGTCGAGGGCAAGATGCGTCGCGTCACCCAGGGCAAGATGCCCGTCGCCGAGGTGGCCTTCTTGGATGAGGTCTTCCGCGGCGGAAGCCACATCCTGAACACGCTCCTCACGATCATCAATGAGAAGAGGTACGACAGCGGCGAGGGATTGAAGCCGGTACCTTTGCTATCGGTCGTCGGTGCCGCCAATAACCCGCCTGACAAGGAGGAGATGCAGGCATTCTTCGATCGCTTCCCGGTGCGTTGCTGGGTTGACCCTCTGCTTGACAGGCCTAACCCGGAGAAATTCGAACTCCAGTTGCTCGACAAGGCCGTAACGGGAGACCGTCAACGCCTGCTAAGCACATGGGGTAGGGGGAAGGTGAAGCCCGCGTCGCCGGTCATCACAACAAATCACTTCCGTTGCGGGCGGGCTATCCTTCATGCCATGCTCAGGGACGCGTCGGGCAAGGCTGCCGATAAACGATGGAGCGAGTTCATCGGCATGTTCCATGACTGCCGTGCCATCGCCCGGCTCTCCGACCGATCTCTTGCCCAGCTATGGTTCTTCGCCGCCGCCCTCGATTTCGTGCGCGGCATTGATCCGACGCAGCCCTATGAAGCCGACTCGAAGACGAAGCGTGCGGACGGACACCTTGAAACGAAGCGTGCGGACGGGCACCTTCTCGTGTTCAGGCATGTGGCTCGCTCCGGGCAGGGACGACGTGGGCTTTCTGAAAAGGTTTCGGCATTCCTCGCCAATTGAACGGAATGAGCCTTCAAAGGGACATCGAGACCCTGGGCAGGAACTATTGCAAGGCCGCGCCTTCTCGCGTGGTCGTGGCCGCCTTCCCCGAGCTCTACGAGAACCTGCTGAAGGCGCGGCTTTTTCTGCCGCCGCTGCTGGTGCTCGATCTCCTGGTCGCCGTGACGAAGCCCATCAATGCGCTGACTCCAGGCAGTTACTCGAGCCGTGCTTCGAGCGAGGGTTGGACGGAACTGCTCGAGGCCGTCTCCCGACGCGCCCTTCCCGGACGTTTCGGCGATCTCGACCATGGGCATGGCCTGCTCATGGCCACGGCGCAGCATCTCAAGTCGACGGCCCACCAGTATTGGAATTCAGCCCAGTATGAGGAATGCGTCACGTCGGGGGTGGACCGGCTTGTCGCCGAGGAGCTCAAAGCGCTGGCGCCCAAGTCAGCCAAGAAGGCCCGTTGGACTCCCTTCTGGGATCATCTGAACCAATGCGTGGCCGACGATGCCGGTCGCGAGAAGGTCATCCCTTTCAGTTCTTCCTTCCGTAGCCGTTTGAACGACATCTTTCTTTTCCAGGATCTCCCGCCTGTCGATGAGCAGCTGGACGCCCTGATCGAAGAACTCGAGGTTTACCGTGATCGAAACCAGCTTCCGGTCTCCGTCCGTCCGGGTGACAAGGATCCTTCGCAGCGACGCAGCGATGCGGGCGATTTCTTCGAACGCTCGCCCGGTCCTCTTCCCGATAACCTGGCGAGAATCTCGCCCGTCGACCTCGTTCTTCTCAACGCAGGCGAAAGGGTCGACGAGGAACTCAAGAAAAGGCTAAGGCTGAGGTTCGCCCTCAAGGTGGTGGAATCCGACATCAGCCAGAGATACCATGCGCAGCCTGACCCTTTTAAAAGGTCCAGGAAGATGGAGGTGAGGGTGACCCTGCATGACGATCGGTTAGCACGTTCCGTTCCTCCGGTGGGTTCCGACGGCAGGGAGTTCTCTCAGGTCAATCTCTACAGGGCTACGATGGTCTATTTCCTGCACCATTTCGCGCAATCCATGGAAGAAAGTCCCATCGACTGCGACGTGAAGATCATCCTTTCCCTCGGTGGTACCGCCCGCATGGTCCGCAAGCTACCGCCGGATTTCCTGGCGGCGGCAAGACGAAGCCCACGTTCCTGTTTCGAGGCCGTCTGGATGGCTTTCCCTCAGGTCTTCTCAGGCGTGCTGCTGCGACGTCTGAAAGAGACAGGCGGTAGCGCGCATCCGGAGTCCGAGCCGTCCATGCTTGTGCTCCTCAGCCTCGGCCAGCCTTCGCCCGTTCGTTCCGATGACTGCGAGAACGTCTGTCGGGCTGATGTGCAGGCCGACCCGGGTGCCTGCACCCTGAACGCCCGGGTCATCGGCTTTACCAGCGATCAGGTCAGATCATCGATCGTCAGCGAGCATGATGCTCCAGGCGCGCTAGGATACGAAGTGGTCAAGGCCTTGTTCGGTCAGGAGGGCGCCGCATGAAGGCTTTTTATTCCATCGCTGACAAGGGGCCTGGTCTCTCGCAGAAAGCCTGCTTCGCCTTGGTGAAGCGTCTGCTCGCCCGCAACGAGGGGCGTAGCCTCGCCGTGGAAGACCGCATGAGGGTGCTGAAAGGAATCGAAATGCACCGCGGGCGAGGCCCCCACTCCAAGGGCTACTGTCTCGTCGTCAAGGACCAGGCTTGTCTGGATAACGCGACCGGCCCGATGTGGGACAACCTACTCAAGGAGCTTGGTGCCGAATACAAATCAACCTTGCCTTTGGGCTTCGAGGATAAGCCTTTCTGCGGAGGCGATTCCCTTCATAGGATCGCCTCTCCTGCGCCCGGAGCAGGGGGTGATGTCCGGCATGTCATGTTGGAATCCCGGCGTGGAAGGTTCGAGGCGCTGCTCGAGGAAGTCACTCACGTCGACGGCGCGCGTGCCGCCATCATCACCATGGAAGCAGCTGGCAAGGGGCCGATGACCTGCGTCATGCTCGAGTTCGGCAAGGAAGGGCTCCCGGGCGGAGCCCTTGAATCGATCTTTCCCAGCGCCGAAGTCATCCGCGTATCGGATGACCCTCGCCGCCTGGTCTTCACTCACCTTGGCAGCTCCTGCCGTTGGATGTTCGAGGCGGAAAACGACGTCGTCCTCGTGCCTGTGCTCGCCCGAGAGCATCCCGATGAGAACAAGGCCTTGGTCACTTTTCGCGGAGAAGATGGTTCGCTTGAGACGGCGCTGTGCCGCTGGAGCCGTGAAGATGAGTCCGGACTCGGTTCGTTCATCAAGCTCAGCCTCAACACTCCTGACAGGCCTCTCCTTCCGGAGTCCTCGGCGGGCATCCTGGCCGAAGGGGCGGTCGACATGCCGGTCTGGTTGGCAAGGGAGGATCGCGCATTGGCGGACGAACGTAGAATCTACGTCATCAGCGACCAAGCCCCTCTTTTCTTCAAGGCCTTGGCGAGGATCGTGGATGCCGCCGAGTTGTCAGGTCAGGGAAACCTGTCGTTCGCACGTTGGACCGATGTCGGTTCGGGCGCCTCTATCTACGCCTTTCGCTCTGATTTCATCGCTGAACTCGAATCTTTCCGCGATGTACGTTCTTATCGGATCATCGAGGCCCAGCTGGAAGGTCGTGGCTTGGCCGTCCGTCAGGGCTATCGATTCGTGCCTGAGATGCCTGATGACGACGGATGGGGCGCCGCCATAAAGTCGGCCCTTTTCGATTCCTCCGGCCAGGACAAGGCTGGTTGGGCTCTCGTCGATCCTTGCGCCCAAGGTGACGACGGGCTTTCCGGCGTCTCAGCGGTCATCATCCCTGAATTCAAATCATTCGAGGGTTATCGCAAGCATGTCGCCGTCTTCGGTCCTATCGTCAGGGCTGAAATCGTCGCGGATGAGAAAGACAGGCATCTCGAGTTTTCTGCCCAAGCTGAGTCGGCGTGGACTAAGGCGGCCGAAGCTGAGAAGGCCTCCCACGATGCGAACGCCCAGAGCTTGTTCGAAGAACTTTCGAAGCGTGCAAAGGCTCTCGACGAAAGCCTTCAGGCAATGGAAGAAGAGGTCCGGTCGACCACCGACATGGCGGCCCCCCTGCATGCCGAGGCCAAGCAGACGCGTGATGATCTCGAAAAGGCCGTAATCGGGTTCAAGGAAGCGGTTAGCGGTTCAGCCGAAAAATCGGCGAATTGGTCGCGCCTGCAGAGAATCCTGCAGCAGCATGTCCAGCTCTTCGAGTCGTATGCCCGCATGCTTGATGGCGCCGTCATGTCCAACGCGCAGGCGGAATTGGCCAGGGTCAAGTCACATGAAGCCATCCTCATCAGGAGGATTCAGGAACTCGGTCAGGCTGAGGCGGAGGTCGCCGCCGCGCACGCCAAGTCCTCCGATCTTGTCTCGCGTCTGGAAGGGGAGGTCGTCCGGGTGGATGCGGAGATCGAGAGATTAGGCGCGTCAATCTCGCAAGACGCAGAAAGGGTGGCGTATTTCGACGCCTTGACTGCCAAGATGGCGTCGCTCGCTGACCTCAGGCATGCCAAGGAAATCCAGTCGTTGAGTCTCCGTCATGCCTATGCGCAGTGCCAGATCCATGAGCAGCAGGTCAAGGATGAGCTGATAAACCTTGAAAGGTCGCTCCAGGGGCTGGCGGACAAAAAGAAGATCGTCGCAGCCCAGTCCGCGGAAATCACGCGACGTCGTGAGGAAATCAGGGCCCAAGGAGTCGACATCCGGAATGCCGAAGCAGATAGAGACAATCTCACCCGCGCCTTGGCGAGGGAGGAGAAGGCTCTTGCCGACTTGATCAAGGCCGGTGATCCGCGTCAGGTTGCCAGGGCTCTTCTCGACAAGGAAAAGGCTATCAGGGACAATATCGACGAGGTGAACAGGGCAAAGAGGCTTCTCACCGACGGAGGTGCTGAAATCGCCAAACTCGAGGCCGAACTCGATGCTCTCCTCAATGGGCAGACCGTCGACGGACTCGGCGCCCAGGTCAAAGGCACAGAGGTGGCCCTCAAGGTCCTTGAGCAGGCAATCCAATCGCTTGAAGCCGCTCTCGCTGGTGAGGATGCCATACGTGCCAACCCTGTCGCAGCAGACACGCTTCGTTCTTGGGATCAGTTCAAGGCGGAAGCGTCGTGTAGGCTTGCGGCGGCTAGGGTCACCTACCTCCGTTCACGTAATCCGATGGAATCCCCCCTGATTGATGAGATCAACGCAGCGATCGACTCGCTGAAGCAGCTGCTATGAATCTTCCATCAAGCCTTGATTCCGCAATAAAGAGGGCACGGGATATGGTCGACTTGCTCGAGAGTTCCCTGGCAAGGCTGTCCGTCAGTTCGGAGCGGCTGGCCGACCTCCGGCTCGCCTTCCTCGATGACAAAGAGGCGTTATTGAGCCGTATCGCGCAGATCGATGATGCCGACACTGCGACACGTGAGCAGATCTCGGGGGACTGCGAGCTGATCGTGGCGAGGCTCGAGGCCTACTGTGTCCAGCTGGCTGAGTTGCAACGATCGCAACGAGACATGATCTACCGCTTGTCTTCCATTCCGGCCGCCACCGCCGTCCTTTCCTCCGCCGGCGGGGTGACCGTACGGAGAGACGCGCTCAGGCGTTTGCTGCTTCGGATGGAGGCGGGCCCGGCCGGTACCTATTTATGGACGAAGGTAAGATGAACCAATATCTCACCCAGTTCGAAGCTTTCATGAGACGACGGGGCATCGTCATGCCCCGCATCTATCTGCTTTCCGTGCTTTCGGTGCTAGCCGGACTGCTTGCGCTCTTGTCCGTCCCTTCGTGTCGCGAATTCCTTGCGACAGTCGTCCTGCATGACTGGTTCGTCGTCTGCGTCGTGACGATCGTAGGTCCGCTTTTCTTATGCGATCCGAGCAGGGCACGTTCGCCTTTCTGGGCTGCGGTGCATCTCATATGCCTATCGGGCGCGGTCGTGCTCGCATTCTTCTTCCTGGCCTTCTGTGATCTGGCGATCCGCGACGATCGCGCCTACCTGTCGCTGCTCGCATGTTTTGCGTCGGTCCTTGCCGGGCGCATATTCGTCGCTGACCTGCTGATCACCGCAGTCGCCAGGTCGCTAGCGGCCGCGCCGACCGGCCGGACCCACCTTCTGTCAGCGTATGCGAGGATGCTGGACGTCGACCCCGCGCGGGCGAAGCTCCCGCCGCCTGTGCTCGGGGCAAGGCTCGTTTTGTCCATCAGGGAACGATGCCAGCGCATCCTCGGCTTGAGACGCACCCGCAGTCGGGCGATCGAAGCCGAGTTCAGATTCATCGCCGACCGGCTCGGGGCGGAATGTGACGCCCAACCTTCCGAAGCCGGTTTCCTGCGGTATGCCTCCGCGCTGAGGCATGAAATCGCATTGCATCGAATCATCCTGGCGGCGCGGATGTCCGGCGCCAAGGACAGCGAGATCGGCGGTCGCGACGTCGCGGAGCGCTGGCCCTCGGAGTTCTATAACCGGTGGTCCTTGCTGCTTAAGGCGTTCCTTCGCCTTTCGTCTCGCGTCCGAGGGACGTTATCCGAGGCATCCGTCCTCGAGTTGCGCGCAAAAGTCCTGATTCCTCTTCTCGAGGACGCCAAAGACATCATGCTCGTCGTGCATAGGGATGACCCCGCTGGCGGCAAGGAGATGCAGGCCGCAGTTTCTTGGTATGCTCCCGACGCAACGGTCTCACCCCGGGAACTACGTTCGGAATTTGACCGTCATGTCCTTGGCTTCAGGAAGCCCGGTTTCGTATCAAGAAAGTCTCAATTCGCCTTCTTGCTCACCGCGCAGCTGGCGGCCGAGCATCTGCCTTTGGAGTTCGCCTCCGTCTACGGGTCGGAGAAGACGGGCGCGCTCGAATGGAAGAAATCCGGTCTGAGTCCGATGCAGCTGGTCCTTTGCCTGACCGTCGCGTTTCGCCGTCAGCTCCAATCCGGCGGTCTCACTGATGCGCAGAAGGGGCCCGTCGTCGCGAGGTTGCTCGTGGCTTCGGCCCAAGCGGGGTTCAAATCCAAGGATTATCCCGAAGCCGCATGGGCTGACCTCATGCAGGCCGCCCCGCTGCAGTGGGAGAACTTCGCCAAAGGACTGGAAGCCTTCAAGTCGCTGCAGACGGTTGCCCTCTCGGATGATGCCGAGCCAGGGGTGGGCAGGATCAGCGTGACGAACGCCTTCGCCTCCCTCGTCGTCGCGCTCACCGCCTTGTTCCTGGTGCTGAGTTCGCCATTCTGGCTTTCCCCTAGGAAGCCTTTCAACGATCTATTCGGTCCTTACGAGCGCGCCCATGCCACCGCGAGGTCCATCGATCTTTCCTCGGATGGTTCCAAGGTCGCCGTAGCGACGGCGCAACAAGGACTGCTGACCATCGACGTCAGGAACTACGGCGTCCGCCGCACCGGGGTTCCTGACGGGCTGTCCTCCAATGAGCTCACCGACGTCGTGGCCTTGTCGAATGGTTCATTCGTGGCGGCAACCGAAGGGTTATACGGCGCAAAGGGGTTGGACTTCATCAGAGAGGGCAGGGCGTCTCCCGTCATCGGTCTTTCACCCGACGACCATTCCGCGCTCACAGCTGAGCCTCCTCTCACGATGGTCAACGTAGGCAAGGACGCCCTGTTCGTGTTCAGCCGAGGTCTGCTTTATTACGATGCGTCCCGGAGGGTGCTGGTGTCCGTGCCCGGCTCACCCACTGAGATTGTCGGCGCATGTGGCAGCAAGAGCGTCGAAGGATGCGCCTGGATTCTGCACAAGAAGGAGGGAAAGATGGTCGTAAGCGAGGTAAGGCTCGGCAGTAGCGGCGGGTTTGTCTTCCATCCGTACAGCCATGATCCTCAGGTGGACCCTTCACGGATCTTCCACGATGGCGTCAATCTTTGGTGCCTTGATGCCGGTCGTTCGAACATCCACGTGCGAATGGATGAGAAGTGGGTGCTCAAGGCCGGCTCCCCTAAGGGCGCGAAGGAGGGAGGCGGGATGGCCTCCGCGGATGCCATCGCTATCAGCCGCAGACCTGAGGTTGCGCTCAATGATGCCCTATGGATGTTGAAAGGCGGCAAGGTCTACGTCCGCTCCATCCCGAGGGACCCATTGCAGGCCGAGCTTCCTATGCCGTGGGTGGAAGTCGCCGCCGTCGAAGAGGGTTACCTCGGTGAGATCCATGCTTTCAGCGTGGATGACGTAGGCTACCTCATAGTTCCTTATGGGGACCGGATCGACCTGCTCTCCCATCGTAATCCGGCAGCGAGCGCGGCTCGTCGCATGCAGCTTCCCAAGCCTGAGTCCCGTCTGCGTTCCATCCATGTCGGCTCAACCCAGGTGGTGCTCGCCACCGCTGACGGTGAGCGATCCGAAGTCCGGCTGATCGGGCTTCGGGATTTCGTCGGCCTTGCCTTGGATGCTATCCGGCCTGAATGGCCTTCGCCCGTCCAGTCTTCCGCCTTCCTGTCCTCAGATTTCAGCCTAACAGACGTCGTTGGCATCTGCAAGGCGGGCAATATCACCTATCACTTCGATTCGGCCGGCCGATGGTTGAAGCACGACAAAGGTATGCACGGCTTGGTGAATACCGGTCGAGATGGGCTCCGGCTGGAAATATCCGATGATGTGCTGGGGAAGACCAAGGGGTTCAAGGTCAGTGACGTGTCCCAGTCCGGTGATGCCACCAAATTCTTGGTATCATCGAATTTGGGCGTCTATGAGATGTCCTTGGAGTCGCTCGGCGTATCCACGGCAAAGTCCTCCGCTCTCCTGCCCATGTCGCCGGTCATGCCTAACGGAGGCGCAGTACCCATCGGCCTGAGCGATACGATCACCGGACCTGAGATTTATTTCCAGGAGCCCAAGGAAGATTCACAGCCGGAGGATGCTCCTCGTCTTGCGACGATCTGGCGCCTGCAGAATCACTTCAGGCAGGACAGCCATTGGTCTCGGCAGGCTCCTGGTCGGGCCGACGGACGGATTTATGTCAATTCTCTCCTGCGTTCCAGGGTCGACCGGGACGACGGTGGTCTTTCTTTAGGTCCAGTCGTCGCCTTGAATGACGCCCGTGGCCTCGTTTTCCGTGATCTGAAGGACGATGTCTGGAGGTCTTCGTCGTTCGCGGGTCAGTGGACGAACATCGTCAACGTATCCGATGGCGGAACCGTCATAAGACAGCGCGGAGGGGATAAGCATGACGGTGATGTGTTCCGCATATCTCAGGTCATTCCCTCCGCTGACGGACTTCTGGAGCGAACGCTCTGGAAGCCTTCTTCCGTCGTCCCCAGGGGGGCATTGCCCAGTCCCGATACGGTGGTGCCGGTGGCAGGCCGTGGATTCGTTTTCCCCACCACTGAATCGTTCTGGTCATATGATCCGATGACGAGGTCATGGGATAAGCTCATGGATCGCGCCCCTGGCGAGCTCGTGGGTTACAGGGTCCTGTCTGATGAGATCCGCTCCGCTTCGGGCGCATCCGACATCGCTTGGTGGGCGGATGACAGCCATAATCTCTATGCGCTGAGTTCGGATAAGGCCGCCATGTTCGCCAAGGTAGGAGTATTGGCTGCCGGAGCCGCTTCTGGGCAGACCTACGCGGTCACCAACGAAGACAACGCTCTGTTCGCCTTCAGTCTACGCGACGGCTCTACGCGCAGATTGTTCGCTCCGGTTAAGCCTGAAGGCGGCAGTTTCGGGGTGGCCATGATGGAGGAAAGCGAGGCCGGGATCGCTTTCCTGCCTACGGGGGGCGGCAAGGTCCTCACCCTCGATGATGACGACCAGTTCGTCGCGGCAAGCGGTTCTTCTTTCGGGGTGATCGCCAACGTCGATTCACGACTCCTAGGCATCGCCGAAATCAAGGGTGATTCGCGTCTCGTCGGCGTGTTCTCCGACGGCGCCGGGGTGGGCAAGGGCCTGAATGGACTTCATAGTCTCGGCGACATGGCCGTGATGAACTCTAATTCCGGCGACATGTGGATGGCGGGCTTTTCCGGGGGGTCGCTTAAAGCCAGGATCGTCGGTGATGCCCGGAGCGGCGAGTTGCCTGCTTCCAAGGCCAAAGTCGTCGCCGCCGCCAGCTATGCTAACCAGCTCATTCTCTCGGTCGACGGAGGTATTCATCATCGTCCAGATTTTCCCGCCCCAGATGAGCGACCTGGTTTCACCCGCATAGCCTGGAGCGGCGCGGATTGGTTCCGTCCTGTCGGCACGCTCGGGAAGGTCGCCCCTGCGGGCGGACTCGGATGCTACTCGCTCACCAATAGGCTGGATTTTTCCCTGATCACCAAGGAACCCGAGTCGGGATTCAGGATCACCAACGGGTTGGACGTACCGGTGCTCGTTCCCGGAGGAGGTGCTTCGTCCGTATACAAGGTTGCCGCCGGAGAGAAACTAATCCCCTATGATGGGAGCGAGGGGCAGGTTTTCGGGGGTGGTTCTGCGCTCGGAGCCAGGTCGAGGGTGCATCCTCTTGATGCAGGATTGTTGGTTCTTTCACGGGCCTATGGCGCAGGGATCGCTTTTTATGACCCTTCCACTGGGGTCGATTCGATGATGAAATTCATCAAGACAGAGGATGGGACTTACATAGGTTGTCCTTTTGGAACCGATGTCGATTTCATGTACCCCTCTGATTCTCCCGATATCCTTCCCTTTATCCGGGATGGTCGAGTATTAGGCAGGATTTCAAGGACACATGGCGACGTTGAGGTCGTTTCCGAGCATGCTATCTCGCCAGTGATCATGTCGGGTAAGCTCCGATGGATAGAGTCAGGGCATGTCTTAGGGGCCAGCCCCCTTGGCGGCATGCCCCTGTCCAAGTCGGAGCTGCCCTCGCTATCTCGTGCGCGCAAAGGATTGGTATCTGGCCTTCTTCACCTCAAATCGGAAGCCAAGCTTGCGATGAGTATCGATGGATCGCTAGTGAGCGTTGATCTGGTTACGGATAAATTCACCAAGCACGGTCAGGCCGATATCTTATTCCCCCGCCCTGGCGGTGTTGTCGCGGCCTCGGTCCAATCCGAAGGCCATTATTTGCTGTCAGATGGAACCGTGGCCTTGCCGCCTCCGTTGCGGGAGCTTGGCCCTGTCAAACTAGCAGTTTCGCCCGCGCATCTGGCTGTTTTCAAAAACTCGGCGCCGGGAGGCGGGACTTGGATCAAGGGCGTAGCATATGCCTCGGCAGAATCCATTGATTTCTCCTTAAGGACCTCGCCTGCAAAAGACCTGGTGCTGGCGTCCGGGACGACCGTCGTTCTTGGGCGGAGCGTGACTCATGTGGAGCATGAGAGGCTTTATCGCTATGACTTGGACCGGGGCGAATGGTCGGAGCCCGTCCTTCCTCCTTCATTCGTGGCTTCATCCATACGCAAGGGGAGGGATGATCGTCTGTATCTCGTGGATGAGCGAAACGCCGACGCCGTCGGCATTGGCGCGGATGGCCTGCCGACGGGTTCAGTCCAGAGAGGGCTGGCCATGGGGGTCTCTCTTTCCGGTTCTTTGGTGGAGGTGAAGGCTGACCTGGGCGGCAAGATCGGGGTGCGTTCCGGAGCTAAGGTCATCAGTTCGGAGATGGACGCATGGGTGAGGACAAGGGTCGCCTTTACGGAGCAGTCTTCGACCTACTCGCTCGGGCAGGATGCCACATTGTCATTCTCCTCGCCCGGGGCAAAGGCAGCCGTGCTTCATGTGAGAAGCAAGGGGCGTCTTAATGAATTCGATCTGCCGCTTCCTGCGAAGCTCGCCGATCTTGAGTTCTTCGAAGGAGCTGAAGGCTTCGTGGTCAGCGATTCCTCGACGTTCATCCTGAGGGTGAGCATCTCCGAAGAGGGTGATGTTTCCATGGCGGTTTCCGCTTATGATTTTTCATATCTCGGCAAGGCCTTGAAGCCTGATCGTTCCCCGCGCGGATGGATCAAGATGGCAGGGCAATATCTGCATGAGAGTGGATATGCTTCGGGCCAGGTTGCTGCCTCCGGTCATCCCTTGCGCCTCGAATCCGGAAGGCTCGTTGTCATGGCAAGAAAGGTTGCTTTCGATGGCGCATCTGAAGAGCTCGTTCCAGTCACGGTCGATTGCGAAAAGGCGGCTGAAATGTCCTTGGTTCATCCTGATTTCGCGAAGCTGCTTCCTTCTGAGTCGGCTGTGTTGCTTCAGGATCATCTGTACGCTGATTTCAATGGGCAGAAGGTTCGCCTTCTGCGCAGGAAGGTCATCCCAGGCGAGCCGGCAGAGGCTGATGATATCAGGCATCTGGCCGTCCTGGGGTCCTCGGTGGCTGTTCAGATCGACGGACAGGGCGGTGTGTGGAAGCGTGACCTCATTTCCGGGGTGAGAACCTATCTCGACAAGGCAGGCCAAGGCGCTCGTCTGGTCTATTTCAAGCCCGCCGGCGGGGATGTCATGGCCGTAGCGTTGGAGGATGGCGGACGGCGTCGCTTGTTCCAGTCCGACGGGATGCTAGGGGGCCTGCAGCCGCCTGAGGGTGAGTTCGCGGCGTCTCCGGATAGAATGTCGATCGATATCGATCGGTTAAAGGCGACCCGCGAATTGGAGGGTTTCAAGTTCATGCTGGCATCTCGCTATCCTCTTTCGGCCTCCTCGGATGGGTGGATAATCATTGGTGCCGACCCTGAGCCTGCGCTTGGGGTTAGGTCGGACGACTCGCTCGTGCTCAGTTTCAGCCAAGCGAACGAGCCGGCAAGGTCAGTGCTGCATGTCCCTGCGGAGGGAGAAAGGCGGATGCTTCGTGCCGATCTGGCAGGAGGTTCGGAATTCAAGGCGAACCCGATGATAAAAACCATTCGTTCGGGAGGCTATACCTTCGACTGGCAGTCTGGTTCAATGGTGGTCCTGCATGAAGGAATCGCCAAACCTATCGACTTCATGCCAGGAGGTGGTCTTGAGGCTGATCGTCATCGGCATGCGGCCACCATGTCGGAAGACGGACGTCATTGTCTGATTACTGTCAGTTCGCATACGGGAAGGGTGTTCGCCAGGGATTGGCTCAACGGCGGCCTAGGTCCTCTCATGGAGGTGGGGATAAGTGCTGCTGAGGGTAAGGCCGACATGGTCCTTTCGGTCGACGGAAAAGCCTACGTCCGGGCCGGTTCCGCTTGGTTCGTCATAGGTTTCAAGTCAGGAGGCGTATCTGCCAAGAGGATGGATGAGTCCCCGCTGCGGCAATTCGGCGAGATTACTAAGGATGCGGGTGGCGCGTGGGCTTTCGAGCGCGGCAAGATCTTCAATCCGACCGGTTCAGCATGGGATGAAGTTCCATGTCGTAGCGAACCTGTCGCGCTGGCCTGCGACCTTCCTTCGGCATCATTCGATGATTACAGGGCCTTGCCGTCCGGGCGAATCGCCTACAAGTCACGAATGACGGACAGCTCGAAGCCCATCTGGTATTCCATCGGTGTCGACGGAGGGATCCCGCGACGTCACGAATCCGCCTTGCCGGCCAAATACGTACCCGCTGAGACGATCCGCAGATCTGATTCCTTGGGTAATTCCATGGTCTTCACACGTTCGAAGACGGATTCTTATTCCCTGAAGGTGAAAGCTTTGCCCGAGCAGACGATCGCGCTTTCCATCGAAAAGGGCGGACGGCTACCGCACATCGGAGCTTTTTCTAATCCTAAGCCGTCAGCTGGCGCCATATTTTTCGAGGCTGGTAGGACGGCGCTCCAAGCTCAGTTCTATCTCAAGGTTACTGACGACGCTGGGAAGCCGGAACTAACATTGGTTGCACCTGCGCCCTTAGGTCTTGCCCCTCCTCAAGCCAAGTCGGAGTGGTGGATCAAGGAAGGGGCAGTTTCTGTTTCCTGGTCTTCTTCGCAGGGACTCATGCTTGGCATGAAGATGCCTGACGGTACTCGCAAGTCTGCCAAGGTCGGTAGTTACGCCGAGGGAAAGCCCTTCGACATAGACGACGCAGCACGTATCTGTCTCAGAAGCGCGCGTTCCAAGACTTTTTCGTTCTCCACTTACTCTTCGCTCAGAAGCGTCATGGTCATGCCTTCCGGCGACCATTCGTCCTTGGCGAACATACTCTCCATCTACGAGCTGGCTGAAGAGTCCTTCGTCGGAGATGTCTTCTTGGGGCAGGCTTCCTTCCTGGCCGAGGAGATGCGTCCGGTGGATCCCTCGACGGGGAGCTTTTTCCGCGATAGGTTCAGTTGCAGCCTCCTTGCTGATAATCGGATCGAGGTACGTCCCGGCCTGTCGATCCCTCTGCACAAGTCTGAGCAGCTGGACGGTTGGACGACGCCGCAAGGCGACCCTCTGGCTGCGGTTCGTCTCGCGAGCGGCGAGCTGCTCTTGCAGTCGTGCGGGGGGTCTTGGATTTCCCTCTATGGCGCGGGTGGCGAACTCTCGTCCGGACGTTATATCGATGATGTCGGCGGCTCCAGACTTAGCTGGGCAGATGAGTCTCATAAGGAGGTCGTCCTACAATCGAGCCGCTCGATCCGCTTGCTTGAATTGCCGTCGCTATCTGACGGTAGCACGACCGAAAAGCGCCAGACTTATGCCGTGGAAGCCGGTCTATCTTTTGTTCGTTCGGAAGCCGGTCTTTTCCGCTTCGATTTAGGCGCCCTTGCGCTCAGGGCAGGCGTGTATCCGTCCGTGGACTTCACCGCCGTTTCCCTTACGGAAGACGTGGTGACGCTGGAGGATGCTTACGGAGTCAGAAACCTATCATCCGAAGCCTTCACCTCAGCGATCGAAGGTCGGGTTGTCAGGCCTAAGTTAAATCAGCCGACGGACTCATTGCCTCTTATTAACCGCAATTGCGGAGCCTGGAAGCTTGTCTGGAAGGATGATAAGTTCGACGCCCTCAAGGGCGAAGATTCGGTACTGGACTCCCAGGGTGTGCCTTACGCGGACGACGTCGTCGGGTTTGATGGTTACGAGCAGAACCTCATGTTCGTTAATCAGGACAAGCTAGTGCTTGTGGCGTCTTCGAACGTCTTGGATTCCCTGAAGTGGGGGAGCGGTCCGGGAATGATCGTGTCCTCTGCCCGGTCGGATGTTCGCTTTGCCTTGTCCGACAAGGATCTCCGAACGTTGGTCGACTTCGGAAAAATGGAGACGTCGGCTTACGACATAGGAAGCCGCAGATTGGTCCAGAGTGAGGCTTGCCATCGTCCGGCTGGCGTTCTTTCCGGGACTAAGACCGAATTCTTGTCCAATAAGTCAGGCGATTTTGAGATGCGGATCACATTACGCCAAGGCGATCGAGGACCTGCCGTCGTCAGTTATGTGGGAGGGGACGTCATTAACTTCAATCAGCTGGCCTCCGACCGGGTCCTGGCGGTCAAATCCGATGGAGGTGATCTGTTCGTCCGCCATGCGCCTTCTTCCGGCCATCATTCAGGTTGGCTTGAGTCGATACCCTCCAAGGGGAACATCACCTTAAGGTCCTGCAGGAACCGAGACGGCCCTTCCTTGAGGGTCGATGTTCCTGGTTCTTATCTGCGCCCATGGAGCGAAGCCCGAGTCTGGGGCGTGGATTCTGGCAAGGTGTTCTGGGAAGAAACCGCCCTGCGTTGGGGTGATTGACTTATCTCCTGTCACGGCTCTTATTAATCTCATGTATATTCCCGAAAGCAGCATGGCCTCGAAGGCCCTCGCGGGCCTCGATCAGACTCGACGTGACTTCGTCAATCATCTCGCAGATAGGCTTTGCGTACTACCGCCGGAGTCGTTGGAGGATGGCAAGCAGGTCAGGTCTCAGATGATGCTCGAGCTTCAGGATAGGTTCTCTCCGGAGGAAGCCGCCCGCATCTCCTTTACTTCCGCCGACCTCATCGTCTCGATAGCTTTGTCGATCGTCAACGAGCGCCATGAGGCGTCACGACGCGCCAAACGCCTTTCGATGGCCGTCAACGTGGCCGTCGCGGTTGTGGCCGCCGTTGCAGTTATAGCCATTATCCTGTTCTTCACCCAAGAGTCTCCGAAGCCAGTAAAGGCTGAGGCCAAGGGTGAGACTAAGGCAGTGGCGCCTACCAAATAGTATTAGGAGTAAGCCTAGTCCTGTAGGTGCTGATTATTTCAGCGACTGCATGACAGAGACGTAGGCGGGTTTGGGCTGGCCTTGGCGGTCGAAGAGGAGGGGGTGGTTGACGCGCTTCCAGGGGAAGTCGTTGAGCCAGCTTTGGCCGTCGTGGAGGTTCCAGAAGGAGACGCGGATGATGACGTCGGGATAGCGGCGGAAGAGCTGGAAGAGCTTGCCGTATTGTTCGGCCTGACGTGCGAGGATCTCGGGCGGGCAGCCGTCGGCGTAAGGATTGATCTTCGCCATTTCCGTTCGGTGCTTGCCGCCGTCAGCCCACCAGCGGCTACGCGGAATGACGTCGATATCTAGTTCCGAGACGACGGCCTTCATGCCGGCGGCACGCAGGGCGATGAGGGTCTTCTCGAGCTCGGCATACGGCACCTTATCGATTTCGTAATGTCCCTGCAGGCCGATGGCGTGGACGGGCGCCTTGCGGGCGCGCAGGTCGGCGAGCAGCTTCAGCATCTGTTCGCGCTTACCATCGAGCTCGTTGTTGTAGTCGTTGTAGATCAAGAGC
>JACCDY010278395.1_pt1 | contig 42924 bp, 37 predicted proteins | sample 7446391 | NCBI WGS metagenome assembly JACCDY01 (sample SAMN15323451, study PRJNA562643) | freshwater metagenome | isolation source: river surface water | place: USA:Blue River Watershed | collected 2017-08-18
CCACCGCTAATTTGGTGACAAATTAGGCATAGGTAAACCTCACGGGTTGCAAGATCAAATAGGCTGACTGTCGAAAGACAAAAGGGTTGCTCGTCCGATGTCAGTGGGTAGATTGCTCGAGCGAATGCGTGAGTATTCGTCAAGATAAATGATAAGAGGGCATGCAAATGCTTACAGAATTCGGCTTATCGGTTTATTTTCTCATTTTTCTTTTTTGCATTCTTGGTTTAAATCCTTATTTTTGCAAACATTTTTATTAACCGAGGGACGAGATCCTTCACAAACCCATATATAATGGCTGTTAAAATTAGATTAGCGCGTCGTGGACGCAAGAAGTTAGCAATGTTCGATGTTGTTGTTGCAGATGCTCGTGCACCTCGTGACGGTAAATTCGTAGAGAAAATCGGAACATACAATCCTAACACCAATCCAGCAACAATCGTTTTGAATGAGAAACAAGCGATTCAATGGGTATTAAATGGTGCGCAACCAACTGATACAGCGCGTGCGGTACTTTCTTCAAAAGGTATTTTGTATGCAAAACACTTACAAGTAGGTGTGTTGAAAGGTGCGTTGACACAAGAGCAAGCTGATGCGAAATTTGAAGCTTGGAAAGTAGAAAAAGCGAAGCAAGTAGAAGCAAGCAACGCTAAATTAGCTCAATCAAAAGCGAAGTCGAAAGCATCTCGTTTAGAGGCTGAAGCGAAAGTTTCATCTGCTCGTGCAGAAGTAATTGCAGCTAAAAACAAAGTAGCTGACGAGGCAATCGTTGCTAGCGTTGTGGAAGCAATCAATGCTGCTGATGAAGAGGCTACAGGTGTAGAAGTTGACGAAGTAGTAGCTGAAGCTCCTGCAGTAGAAGAATCGCCAGCTGCAGAAGAGGCTCCGGCTGCTGAAGCAAGCGAAGAAGCTGCTGCTGAATAATTTTTATTAATTTTAAAGAATCATACAGATTTGTTTATCAAGTTTGTATGATTTTTTTTTGTACCTATGGCAAAGACAGAATATTTTGAATTAGGCTATCTCGCAAAGCCGCATGGATTAAAAGGCGCATTTCATGTGTTTATGGATGTTGATGATCCTTATGAATACGAAGATTTGGATGCGGTGTTTGTCCAACAGGGCAATGAGATGGTTCCATATTTTATTGAAGATTTACAGATTCGAGACAATTTGAATTTGATGAATTTGGAAGGGATTGAATCCTTAGATGCTGCGAAAGAATTAGTAGGTTCGAAGTTATTTCTTCCTGTTGCCATGTTGCCTAAACTGAAAGATAATCAATTTTATTATCATGAAATTATCGATTATCAAGTAAATGATCAGGTATTAGGTACTTTAGGAACTGTCAAGGAAGTCTATTCAACTGGGGCACAAGATGTGATCATAATGATTTATCAAGGAGTTGAAGTTCTCATTCCACTTACTGATGAAATCGTTCCTAAGGTGGATAAACAAAATAAAGTTATTATCACCCATTTGCCTGATGGGCTTTTGGAAGTTTATATGAATGAGTCTTATGATGCGGATTGATATCATTTCGGTGGTTCCCAACTTAATGTCGAGTTTTTTCGAATATTCGATTTGTAAACGGGCTGCGAATGCGGGATTGGTGGAGGTCGTATTGCATGATTTGCATGATTTCTCAACGAAGAAACATAAGCAAATTGATGATTATCCGTTTGGGGGCGGAGCTGGTATGGTCATTGCGATTGAACCATTAACACGTTGTTTAGACCACTTGATGTCTGAAAGAAGCTATGATGAAGTTATTTTCTTTACTCCAGATGGTCTAGTGTTCAAGCAGGGGTTGGCGAATCAATTAAGTCTTTGCCAAAACATGATTTTCATCTGTGGACATTACAAGGGAATTGATGAACGGGTGCGGGAGAAATATGTTACCAAAGAAATCTCTATTGGGGATTATGTATTATCTGGAGGAGAATTAGCCGCAGCTGTTACGGCCGATGCTATTATACGATTGATACCGGGTGCGATAGGGGATGAGAGTTCAGCTTTGACGGATTCATTCCAAGACGGATTGTTGGCACCTCCAGTTTATACGCGTCCTGCTTCTTTTGAGGGTATGGAAGTTCCTGAAATACTTCGTTCAGGTAATGATAAATTAATTGAAGCTTGGCGTCACGAACAGGCCGTCAAGCGCACGATGGAACGCCGACCAGATTTGCTACATGACTAAGCATGCTCCCATAACACCACGCGTGATGATCGCCTTGGGGCTTTTATACCTTATTTGGGGGTCTACATTCTTGAGTGTTCGAATTTTATTGGATTATTTACCACCATTAGTCATTACCTTTTCTCGAAATTTTACAGCGGGTTTTCTGCTGTTACTTTGGTCCTTGCTCGGTGGACATTGGAAAAAGATGTCGGCCAAACATTGGCGCGTGCATTTACAAGCCGGTATTTTATTAATATCGTTGGGCAATGGCTTTATGTCCTTAGCAGGTGGCATCGTTCCCTCGGGTTTTTCCTCGGTTTTTATGGCCTTGGGACCTTCACTTTTAGTTCTATTTTTTTGGTTCGATGGTCGTAAGCCAAGTCTTCGAAAAGCGTTAGCAACAGGCTTAGGTCTCTTCGGTATTGTCGCATTGGCCTCGCAGAAGTCATTAGCCATTCAGGGCAAAGAACAAGAATTTTTGTTGGGGATAGCCTATTTATCTATTGCAGTCCTCGCTTGGAATATCGGTGTATTTCGAACCCAAGTGACGGGCGCTAATACCTATCATTTTACGCAAGTGTGTGCGATTCAAATGCTTTTTGGAGCCTTCGTCGTTTCCATCATCAGTTATGCGCATGGGGACTTTCAGTCAGTTAACCTAACAGCATTGCCTTGGAAAGCTTGGTCGGTATTTTTTTATTTAGCTTTGATTGGTAGTATGTTGGGCTTCTCCTTATTTGGTTATTTATCCAAAGCCTGCGATGCGACTTTGGTTGCAACATATACTTATGTAAATCCAGTCATCGCATTAATTTTGGGTAATATCATTCTGGATGAGTCTTTAAGTATTGGTTTGCTTTTAGCAAGTTTCCTGATACTTTCCGCTGTGGTGTTAATTACGACTGAAAAAACCAAAACGAATTAAGTATGAAATACCTTTTGACTATTGGACTTATGATGACATTGATTTCTACGCACGCACAAGTTCCTCAGCCTTTATATCCTGGTGAAATCCCGAATTATATTGCGGGATCCAATTTGGAAAGTTCTGCGATTACGGGAGGGATTTTACGTATTTCCAATGTTTCAGATCCTGTTTATACACTTTATCTTGCCTTAGATGATCAACAAACCAACAAACCCTTAGTCATAATATTCCCTGGTGGCGGATACCGAATTCTTGCAGCATCTCACGAAGGAAGTGATATTGCACGAAAATTGAACGAAATTGGCGTGCATGCCATGGTGGTTCATTATCGATTGCCAGATAGTACACGTCAGGTGGAAAAGCAATTTGCACCTTTGCAGGATGCCCAACAAGCGATTCGGGTAGCTCGACAATCAGCAAATTTATGGCATGTTGATTCGACTAAAATTGGGGTTATGGGTTTTTCTGCTGGAGGTCATTTAGCAGCTAGTGCTGCGACACATTACCAGACAGACTATACGAAAATCAATGATGGTATAAACCTACGGCCGGATTTCCAATTATTGATTTATCCAGTGGTAACATTCCGTTCTTATAGTCACCAAGGCTCCGTAAATAGTTTATTGGGGAAAAATAAGTCGGAGGAAATGCTACATTTGTTCTCCAACGAGGAACAGGTTAATGCCACTACACCACGTGCATTTATTGTGCACGCGGCAGATGATGGAGCAGTTCCGGTAACGAATGCATTAAATTATGCAACTGCTTTGTCCAACAATAAAGTTCCTGTGGATGTGCACATTATGGCCAAAGGGGGACATGGTTTTGGGTTAACCAATAAGACAACGGAAGAATATTGGTTTGACCGATTGGCCACATGGTTTAAAACATTTTAGTTGATTTCTCTTTTTTTCATTAAGTAATAGAAAGGAATTCCTGCTAATACGATTCCTAGTCCTATGGATGAAGGTACGGTTTTGGTGTAAAGGAGATTTATGGAAATGAAAAGTAGTAATACTAAATAAACACCAAACAAGAGTTGATCTTTTAAGGCTAATTTCTCTTGCATGATTCGTTGGTTGAATACGGCTAATACTGTCAAAAAGTAGAACAGTAAGATTGCGAAAACGGTAAAATCCAATAAGCTATTATACGACCCTGAGAAGCAGAGTAAAATGGCCCAAATGCCTTGGATGATCAAGGAATACGCTGGGGCATTATTTTTATTAACCTGAGCAGCTTTTTTAAAGAATAATTTATCAAGTGCCATCGCTTCGAACAGCCGACCGCCTGCTAAGATAATCCCATTGTTACATCCGAATGTGGAAATCATAATTAAGATAGCCATAACCGAGGCACCTATATTACCTAAGACGGTTTGAAGAGCTGCCGAACCTAGTCGGTCTTGACTCGCGAACATGATTCCTCTTAAATAACTTGTAGAACCATTTGGATCTCCTTGTAAGGGTAGTATGGCTAAATAGGCTATGTTCGTCAATAAATACAAACCACAAACCAATGCAGAGCCATAAACCAGACCTTTTGCAATTGTTTTTTTCGGATCCTCAAAGTCGGCACTAGCAAACGTCACATTATTCCAAGCAGAAGAAGAAAACAAAGGCCCGATCATTGCAGCTCCAAATATGCTGATTAGCGTAGTGGTCGACACATATTCAACTTGATTAGTCGCAGGATTAAGCGTATTCCCCTCTGCAAAGAAGTTGGAGAAATGTATCCATTCATTTTGTATTCCAACAAAAAGTCCGATCAAGATTATGAGGATGATGGCTCCAATTTTCGTAACTGTAAATACATTTTGAATAATGGCTGCAAATGAAATCCCTTTGATATTAGCTCCAGTCAATATAATAATTAGCAATGCGGCTAAAATTTGTTGGGTCGTAATGAACGAACCTACCAAAGGAATATCATTGATGTAATCTGGCCAGATGAAACCCGTGTATTTAGCAAAGGCAACAGCAACGGCTGCAATTGTACCTGTTTGTATCACCAAAAAGGTAGTCCATCCGAAGAGAAATCCAGTGAGGGGGTTATATGCCTCCTTTAAATAAATGTACTGGCCGCCTGTTGCTGGAAATTTACTCGATAGTTTACCATATGCATAAGCACCTGTCACTGTAAGAAAACTAGTCAGGACCCATGTGCCAATCCACCAGATAGGAGAGGTTAATGAGCGGCCAACTTCAGAGCTTACTAAAAAGATACCTGAACCAATCATCGAACCCATCACCAAAAGAGTTGCATCTGTGGTATTTAATTTCTTATTCATATCGGGATTGTGCTAATAATACAATTGCTTGAATTCTTTTAATTTTTCAAAGTTGCACAAATTTTAATCGGATTTTGACCAGCTTTTTAAATAATTAAAAAATGTAATCGTTTCCGTAATCGTTTACGGAAAAAAATTAAATAAAATCATTGAATTTTAATATCTCACTTGTTTATATTACGACATATGTGATTGTGACTTTTGGAGTCACTTTCAAGAGTTAATAGAAAAGTACAAATCTATGATGATGAGTAAAAAAGTGATTATTGATGAGGTAGCAATTTGGGATCAATTTCGTTCAGGTGATCAGAAAGCTTTTACAGAGTTGTACCAACATTTTGTTCAGCCCTTATATTCTTATTCCATGGGTGTTACGGCTGACAAAGAGTTAATTAAAGATTGTTTGCATGATCTTTTTGTTGAATTATGGCGGAATCATGCCACAATTGGGCCAACTACTAGCGTGAAGTATTATTTGATGGCCTCGATTAAACGAAAATTGATTCGACACATGGAAACACAGATGAAAAACCATGTTCATCATAGCAAATACATGATGGATTATATGGAAGTTGATCATTCTCAAGAAGCCATTTTGATTAAATATGAGGAAGAAATTCGGACGAATAAACAATTAGCGCATTGTTTGAATTTGCTGAGTAAACGTCAAAAAGAAGCAATTTCTTTACGTTTTTTTCAAAATATGGATACCGAGCAGATTTCTGATTCGATGAAAATTAATCCACAATCGGTTTATAATTTGATTTTTGGGGCATTACGTATTATGAAAGAAGGATTGACCCGCGCACGTGCTGTTGCCTGATAAATTGTACAATGTTTATTTTAATTTGAGTATATCTATGTTGAGTCCTGCTTTATAGGGTTAAAGATAGGTACACATCCATGTCAAATGATATAAAAAACAATTTGCTTAGGCGTAATTACTACCGTAAACGTTTATGGAAGCTGTTTTTAAAAAAAATCGCTCATAAGAACTGGTTACTTTCGAGTGATACCGTTACCAAACAAAACCAGCTTAGTCACGATGAATGCGAAGCATTGTGGGCTAAGATCAATTTTACTTTGCAAACCTTAAACTAAAAATTTTCTAACCTATGAGAAAACAATTACTTTCCAAGGTTCTTTTTAGCATGTTTTTTGTGCTAATGGGAATTCAAATGCTTGCTCAGGACCGAACGGTTACTGGACGAGTGACTGCCTCTGATGATGGATCAGGAATTCCGGGGGCTAGTATTTCGATTAAAGGTACTTCTAAAGGTACATCTTCTGATGCTGATGGTAATTATAAAATTACTGTTTCAGGTGCTTCTGTGTTAACATTTTCATCTGTGGGTTTTAATTCCCAGGATGTAACTGTTGGAAATAAATCGCAGATTAACGTTGCCTTGGCTGCTGATACTAAAGCATTAACGGAAGTTGTTGTTGTAGGTTATGGTACGCAAAAGAAAAGCCAATTAACCGGGGCTATTTCTTCCGTAACTTCTAAGCAAATTACTGAGATGCCTATTACTAACTTGGGTCAAGCGATGCAAGGGCGTGTTGCTGGGGTTGACGTTGCTCAATCAGGCTCTAAGCCTGGCACGGTTCCCAAAGTATTGATTCGTGGTCGTCGTTCATTCAACGCAGGTAATGATCCTTTATATGTTGTTGATGGTATTCCATTGTCAAGTGGATATGAAGACATGAATCCGAATGATGTTGCTTCTATGGAGATTTTGAAAGACGCGACTGCAACAGCTATTTACGGTGCGCGTGGAGCGAATGGTGTGGTGTTAATTACAACTAAGCGTGGTTCTAAAGATGGTAAAACGGTTATTTCTTATGACACATATGTAGGGTCTACACAAACTTTAGATAAAATCAAATTATTTACTGGAGCTGAATATGCTGAAATGAAGCGAGAGTCTCGCCGTACGATTGGTACATATAAAGATGCGAACGGTAACTTAGTTCCTACAGGAGTAATGGATGCTTATGCAGACTCAAAATTATTCACTGCGATTGAATTGGATGGTATTGCGAAAGGTCGCACAACTGATTACCAAGATTTAATGGTGAAAAAAGGTTTCCAACAAAACCATGCGATTGGTGTGCAGGGTGGAAATGATAAAACACAATTTTCAATCAATGGTGGATACTTCCAAGATAAGGGTATAATTGAAGGGTTGGATTTTACGCGTTACTCCATGCGTGTAAATGTAGATCATCAAGTGAATAAAGCATTAAAAGTAGGTATTTCTTCTTATGGAATGTATAGCCTTACTAACGGTGCTAACTTAAACCCATATGGTTTTTTATTATCTCAAAACCCGTTGGCACGAGCATTTGATGATGCGGGTAATCTAATTTTCCAACAAACAGATGATGCCTTGTTGACAAATCCATTAAATGAGATTGTGAAAGGTGCGAAAATCGATGAAACCAAAAAATATCGGATTTTTAATAGTATTTATGCGGAATTACAATTGGCTAAAGGTTTAAAGTATCGAGTGAATTTTGGACCTGATTTTACGATTTCTCGTAATGGTCAATTTAATGGAGCATTAACAAATGCGATTAAAGGTGGTAATCCAACAGCAACAACTGATAATCGTTTTGGCTTCAACTATACTTTGGAAAATATTTTAACGTATAACAAGCAAATTAAGGATCACACTTTTGCTATCACAGCTTTACAATCGATGCAACGTGATAATTTTGAGCAATTTACTCAAAGTGTAATGGGAGTTCCTGTTGAGACACAAGCTTTCTACAACTTAGCGAATGCTTCTTCTATACAGGGAGTTGGCTCAAATTTAATTCAATGGACTATTGCCTCATACATGGCTCGTGTGAATTATGACTATAAAGGTAAGTACCTATTGACAATTACAGCACGTCGTGACGGATCTTCTCGTTTTGGTGAAAATACAAAATGGGGTAACTTTCCAGGGGTAGCTTTAGGTTGGAATTTACATCAAGAAAATTTCATGAAAGGCTTAACTTGGATTGATGAGTTGAAATTACGTGCATCGATGGCTCAGGTAGGTAACCAAGGTCTTTCTCCATATCAAACACAAGGTTTAGAAGGAAGAACTTCATATGCTTGGAACAATACAGCCGCTTACGGGTACCGGCCAAATACAATCGGTAATCCAGATTTGAAGTGGGAAACTTCTACGTCAAAAAATATTGGAGCTGACTTTAGCTTATGGAGAGGTAAAGTGTCAGGTTCAGTTGAATACTATCAAACAAATACCACGGATTTGTTATTGTCTGACCAATTGCCAACTTCAACCGGCTTTGCTGCCGTTACTCGTAACGTAGGGGAAACAAAGAATACAGGTATAGAATTGTCGTTATCAACAGTCAATGTTGATGCTGAGAATGGATTCAAATGGAATACAGATTTTACATTCTACAAGAATACGGAGGAAATTGTTTCTTTATATAATGGAGCAAAAGATGACGTAGGTAACCGTTGGTTTATCGGAAAGCCATTAAATTCTTATTATGATTACCAATATGCGGGAATCTGGCAAACGGCAGAGGCTGCTGAAGCCAAGGCAAAAGGTTTCTCAGTAGGTCAAATTAAAGTGGCAGATTCAAATGGGGATGGTAAAATTACTGCTGATGACCGCGTTCTATTAGGTTCTGATGTACCAGCGTGGACAGGTGGTATGACAAATCGTTTTTCTTACAAAGGTTTTGATTTATCATTCTTTATCTTCACTCGTCAAGGACAAATGATTGTTTCGAAGTTCCATCAAAACTCTAACTACCTACAAGGTCGTTATAACCAGATCAAAGTAGATTACTGGACGCCAAACAATCCAAATGCTTATTATCCTCGTCCTAACTTTAATCAAGAGTTCCCAGCTTACAATACAGCCATTATGTATTTTGATGGTTCTTTCATTAAAGTTCGTAATATCAATGTGGGTTACACGTTCCCAGCTAAAACGGCTAATAAGTTAGGTTTATCTTCACTTCGTGTTTATGCAAGTATCCAACAACCATTTATTTTCTCGAAATACCGTAGTAAAGAAAACGGTGTGGACCCTGAAACTGCCAATGGTAACGTTGATAATAATGTTACGCCAGCAACTCAGGTTACGACATTTGGTTTAAATCTTAAATTTTAATCTCCGCAATAATGAAAAGTTTATATATCAAAAATTCACTGAAAACCTTAGGTCTTGCCTCAGCAATTATGCTAGGTACTGCCTCATGTAGTGATTTATTAAAGGAGACAGTTATATCTTCCATTAGTAATGACTACATCGCAACGACTCCCGGCTTCATTGCTGCGACGAATGCTGCTTACACTCCCTTACGTTCTTTTTATGCAACAGAACGTGGGTTAACCATGTCTGAATACGGTACAGATATTTATTCTGCTGGAGCTGATGGTTCGTTTAAAGGATTCCATTTTTATGATTCTCAGTTAACATCCTCAGTTAGTATTTTAGCTGAGCTGTGGGATGAAACTTACAGAGGTATAAATACCATCAATGCCGTAATTGATCGTGCTCCTTCAGTAACGGGTTTGTCAGATGCTGTTAAGACTCAACGTGTGGCTGAAATGAAGTATTTGCGTGCACATTATTATTTTGTGTTGGTGCAACAGTTTGGACCTTTGGATTTACGTTTGAAGGAAACAACGGGTCCTACAAAAACAGCAACACGTGCATCAGAGCAAGCTGTATATAAGCAAATTGAGGCTGATTTATTAGCTGCAATTCCTGCATTGGAAAACAAGAAAGCATCATCTGATTATGGTCGTGCTACAAAAGCAGCAGCTGAGAATTTGTTAGCAAAAGTTTATCTAACTCGTGCATCCTCTAAATTTGCGGAAGCATCTGATTATGCGAATGCAGCAACGCTTTGTAATAATGTGATTAATAATTATGGTTTAAAATTATTGCCAGATTTTGATCAAGTGTTTGATCAGGCAAATCAAATTAATGATGAGGTTATTTTCTCGGTTCAATATACGAGTGACCCTTTGACAAATGGTTTTGTTGATAATCAAGGTAATAAGCTGCACTTATACTTTGGTATGCAATATGACGTTCAACCAGGTATGCAGCGTGATGTGGTAAATGGTCGTCCATTTAAGCGCTTGAAGCCTACAGCATATTTGTTGAATACTGTATTTGCTGATCGTGTAAACGATTCACGTTACAAGAAAACGTTCAAAGATACTTGGTTGTCTAATAAGCCAGGTACTTACAATACAACGTTTGATGGTTCAAAAGCTACGGTTACTTACAAAGCAGGGGATACTACAATTTATATCCCTGGCTATGAAATGACTTTAGCTGAGCGTGCTGCGAAGAAATATCAGGTGTTGGTACCAAGTTTATACAATTATGCATTGTTCCCAACTTTGAAGAAATTTTTTGATCCACTTCGTCCAGATATGACTTACGAAAATGGTAGCCGTGATTTTGTTGTTCATCGTTTAGCTGATACATATTTAATGTTAGCAGAAGCTTCGTTTAAGCTAGGAAAACAAGCTGAGGCAGTTGCAGCAATCAACGCTGTTCGAGTTCGTGCAGCAGCAGCTGGAAAGGCAGAAAACATGAAAGTGACTTCTGTCGATATGAATTTGATTATGGAGGAGCGTGCTCGCGAGCTTGCGGGTGAGCAAACGCGTTGGATGGATTTGAAAAGGTGGGGTAATTTAGTGGAGCGTGTTAAATTATACAATCCAGATGCGGCAGCAAATGTCGCAGAAAGACATTATGTGCGTCCAATTCCTCAAAAACAAGTTGATTTATCTGAAAACGGTGGTTTTCCTCAGAATTCAGGATACTAGTGTTAAATTGATTTCTTTAGTTTGTAATAATTCCGGAGGACTTTTCTCCGGAATTTTACTTTAAACCTAATTGTATGTTACGTATATTTTTTGTTTTTTGTCTTTCTATTTCCTTTTATGCTTTTTCTCAAGAAAAAGTTTCTTTTCTGAAGAAATCAGACAAAGTCGATGTTTGGGTGGGTGGGAAGTATTTTACTTCTTATTATTTTCCGGGAGAAACACAGTTAAAGAAAGCGGTATTATTTCCTATTATATCCGCGCAAGGAACGACCATTACCCGTGGCTATCCCATGAGTCCTCGTGCGGGAGAACGTGTAGATCATCCTCACCATGTAGGTATGTGGTTAAATTATGAGGATGTGAATGGCTACGATTATTGGAACAATTCTAATAGCATCGTGGAGTCCTTAAAATCGCACAAGATGGGTACGATTCGTCATGAAAGTATTGCTAAAATGACCGAAGGTAATCAAGGATTACTTCAAGTTACTGCAGCTTGGATTGATGAAGATGGTAAAGGAAAGCGTGTACTAGATGAATCAACGACTTATGTATTTTCAGGTTCAGGAGATTTACGCATTATCGATCGTATCACGACGTTAAAAGCAGTAAGTGATGTTGTTACCTTTAAAGATGTTAAAGACGGCATGTTTGCGCTACGTGTAGCTCGCCAATTAGAAATTCCTTCCAATAAACCGGATGTATTTACAGATGCGCATGGGGTAGAAACGAAAGTGCCTGTAATGGATAATACAGGTGTTACAGGTAATTATCATAGTAGTGAAGGTGTGGAAGGTGAAGCCGTTTGGAGTACTCGAGCTAAGTGGATGAATTTGACTGGAAAAATGGATAATCATAGTATCAATGTGGCTATTTTAGATCATCCATTTAATGTAACCTATCCAAGTTATTGGCATGCGCGCGGCTATGGCCTATTTGCTGTTAACCCTTTGGGTCTAAGTGTTTTCAGTAATGGAAAAGCCTCATTGAATTATACCTTAATGAAAGGGGAGTCTATAACCTTTCGGTATCGGACCCTAATTGCCGATCGTGAGTTAACAAAAATAGAATTAGATGCAGCGCAGGCTAAATTCGCTCGAGAGGTTAAATAATTCGTAATTCAAGAAAATACTTGTATTTTTGTCATGCATTGGGGCCATTCGTGGCCCTATTTTCTTTTAAATTATGAAGTTACAATTTCTCGGAGCTGCCAAACAAGTTACAGGTTCAATGTATCTTTTGGAGCTCGAAGATGGCTATAAAATTTTGATTGATTGTGGTACCGACATGGAGCGTTCCATTGATTTTGATGTACCTTATGAACCTGCACCTTTCTTTCCATTTGATGCTTCTTTAATTAACCTGGTTGTGCTCACGCATGCACACATTGATCATTCAGGGAATATACCTATGCTATATCGGGAGGGTTATGAAGGTCAAGTACTTTGTACACCTCCAACCGCAGAATTGACAGCATTATTGTTGATGGATTCTGCAAATTTACATTTACGTAAATTGCGCGCAGCGCAAGGTGAAAGTCGGAAAAAGCATAAACAAATGGATCGATTATTACGTCGGGGTGATTTGTATTTGCAAAAGGATGTGGAGGATTCAATGAGCAATTTTGTTACACTTCAATTCAATAAAAAATTTGTTATCAAGCCAGGTTTAGAATTAACTTTTATTCCAGCCGGACATTTATTAGGTGCAGCTCATTTATATTTCTCCATTACGGAAGGAGAACAAACCAAAACGCTAGGTTTTAGTGGTGATATAGGACGGTATAACTACCCTTTACATATCGACCCTTTCCCTATGCCATCCTGTGATTATTTGGTATGTGAAAGCACCTACGGAAATCGTGTGCATGAGGATCATGTAGAGCCCATTGACGCTTTGGCAAAAATTATTAAGGAAACTTGTTTAGATAAGCCTGGTAGATTAATTATTCCAGCATTTTCAGTGGGAAGAACGCAGGCTGTTTTATACACACTGAATCGATTAATTGAGGAACGAGGTTTTCCAGCCATTCGAGTTTTTACAGATAGCCCAATGGGGAAAAGCTCTACGCGCATTTATGCTAAGAATTTAGCTTATTTAAATCCAGAAGCTCGAGCTTTTCAAAAGGAATACGATGACTTATTTGACGTAGAAAATTTAGTTTTCCTGCAAAGTGAGAAGGAGTCCCGAGCAATACGTAATTACCATGAACCTTGTATCATCATTTCATCCTCAGGTATGATTTCGGGTGGCCGTGTTGAACAACATATCGCGGATAATATTTCCAATAGTTATGCGACGATTCTTTTGATTGGCTATGCGGCTGAAGGTACATTAGGCCGACAATTAATGGAAGGTTCTGATGTGATTCGAGTTAAAGATCGGGAATACAAAGTGAATGCACAGATACGTAAAATAGATGTTTTTTCTGGACACGCCGATCAAAAAGGATTATTGAAATTTGTTGGAAATCAAGATCTTGAAAAACTTAAAAAAGTGTTTTTATCACATGGTGAAGAGGAGAGTATGTTAGAATTTAAGGAAGAAATAATACGATTAGGTTTTCCTACAGTTATTTTACCTGAGAAGGCTGAAACTTTCACACTTTAATCTTTAATTTTGTATTAGTAATTTGATATATCAGCATGAGAACATTATTAGAATTTGAAAAGCCTATCGCGGAATTAGAGGATAAATTAATTGAAATGCGCAAATTGGCATTAGAAAATAATGTAGACGTTTCCGGTGCTGTTGCATCCTTAACTGATAAAATTTTAGAATTGAAAAAGGAAACTTTTGCTAATCTGACCCGTTGGCAACGTGTTCAATTATCACGTCATCCCGATCGTCCCTATACTTTTGATTACATCGAAAAGATGTGTACGGAGTTTATTGAAATTCACGGAGACCGTTCAGTAGCTGATGACAAAGCGATGGTAGGTGGTTTTGGGAATATTGATGATGAATTTTCGGTCATGTTTATAGGCCAACAAAAAGGCCGAAATACCAAACAGCGGCAATTACGTAATTTTGGTATGCCGAATCCCGAAGGGTATCGGAAGGCTTTACGTTTAATGAAAATGGCCGAGAAATTTAATAAGCCTATCGTTTGCCTGATTGATACTCCAGGCGCTTTCCCTGGTTTAGAAGCTGAAGAGCGTGGCCAAGGGGAAGCAATCGCTCGTAATATACGTGACATGTTTATGTTAAAGGTTCCCGTGATTTGTGTCATCATCGGTGAAGGTGCCTCTGGCGGCGCCTTAGGTATTGCCGTAGGTGATAAGGTTCTGATGATGGAAAATACGTGGTATTCGGTTATTTCGCCTGAATCTTGTTCATCTATCTTATGGCGCAGTTGGAATTATAAAGAACAAGCAGCCGAAGCCTTAAAATTAACGGCAGAAGATATGTTATCAAACGGTCTAATTGACGGTATTATTCCTGAACCATTAGGTGGCGCTCATTTAGATCCTGAAGCTGCAGCAGCAAAGTTAAAGGCAGTTATCAAAGAGGAGCTTGCTAAATTGGCTAAAATAGATCCACAAGAACGTATCATGGCACGTATTGAGAAATTTGGCCGAATGGGTGTAGTTATTGAATAAGATATGAAAAGGCCTCATGCGCTCGTCTTTGATTTAGGTAACGTCCTGTTGCCCATTGATTTAGAAAAGACTTATGAGGCTTTTTCCTTACTTTCCTCAAAGTATTCTGCTACTGAAATTAAATACATGACACAGGAGGAAGAGCTTTGGTCAGCTTACGAATCCGGTTTACAAACGGATCAGGAATTTGAGGCATTTTTAGTAGACCGTCTACAATTAGTCTGCACGTCTGAGCAATTTCATAAGGCTTTCAATGCGTTATTATTGCAGTTTGATTCCTCCGTTTGCCAATATATTTCTAGTCTGAATAATTCATTTCCTATTTATTTATTAAGTAATACGAGCAGCCTTCATTCTCGTATATTTCTAGATTGCGCTTATCCGAATTATAATTTATTTGATTCATTTACCAGCATTCATCTTTCATTTGAGATGGGTATGGTGAAGCCTAATGTTGCTATTTACGAGCAGCTAGTCGCTCACAATCATTTACAGGATTATCAAATTGTCTTTTTTGATGATAATGTTCGAAATATTGAATCAGCCCGACAATTTGGTTGGGATGCCGTATTGATTAATCCCCATACTTCATTACACCAAATTCAAGATCATATCAAAAACTTATGTTAGTATCAAGCCCTATTTTTGATTTTTTGTTTAAAGTTTCTGGTTGGAAACTGGTGGGAAATATTCCGAGAGATTTAAAGAAATCAGTTGTCATTGTTTGTCCACATGCTACTTGGAAGGATTTCCCCATTGGCTTAGGTGCTAGATCATTGTTGAAATTACCTATTTTATATTGGGGAAAGAAAGAGTTGTTTGAAGGGCCTTTTGGGGGAATATTCTCCTGGTTAGGAGGTTATCCGGTGGATCGATCGAAAAATACGAATTTAGTGGGCTCAATTGTCGACATCTATAATAGCAAAGAAACCTTTCATGCTGTATTAGCTCCGGAAGGTACTCGTAAAGATGTGGACAAATTAAAGACGGGTTTTTATCACATTGCGGTTCAAGCTAATGTTCCCATCATGATGATTGGATTTGATTATGTGAATAAAGAAATTAAGATCCGAGATCCTTTTTACCCAACGGGTGATTTTGAAGTAGATAAAATAGAAATTGCCAAGTATTATGCGACAATACCAGGTGTTCAAAAATCGTGGATCAAGAACTATTTAGCTGATTGAGCAGCCTGAACAATCAATTTAGCTGTTTTTTGTGAAGCCCCTGCAGGACCAATTAAATGGGCTAATTCATCATATGCCGCTGATTGTGCCTTTCGCTCTATTGAATCACTTTTCATCAGCTTGTTCATAATTAGTTGTATATGTTGGCTAGTAAATTGAACTTGAATCAGTTCAGGTACCGCTAATTTATCAAGAATGATATTAACAAGCGAAATGAATTTGATTTTCACGAGCAGTTTGGCCAATGAGTAAAATAACCAATCGGTCTTATAAACAACAATTTGAGGTATTTTAAACAATGCCGTTTCTAAGGTCGCTGTTCCTGATGTTACCACGGCAACCTGTGCATGACTTAAAATGTCATAGGTTTGGTCATATAATACCGGGATGGGGCAGTTGGCATACAATTCTTTCCACTCTGAAATCCCTGCCACAATAAAATAAGTTTCTGGATTATCTTCCGCTAATTGCGCAAAAACGGGCAAAGCACTCTTAATTTCTTGTTTTCTACTACCAGCTAGAAGCGCAACATAGGGTTGCGGGATTTTTTGTTCTTTAAGAAAACTTGGAGATGGAGTGAATTCAGTAACAGCGTCTTGTAGTGGATTACCCACATAATGCGTGTGAATTCCTTTATCTTGAAATAAGGTTAATTCAAATGGGAAGATAACATACAATTCATCAATCCATTTTTTGATATCTTCAATTCGCCCTTTGTTCCAAGCCCAAACCTTGGGTGCAATGTAAAATTGTGTGTGAAATCCTTTTAGTTTAGCAATTCTAGCTGCTTTTAGATTAAAGCCACCATAATCGATGAATATGATTGTATCAGGTTGGAATTCAGTGATTTGATTCCCAAATTTTACAAATAACCCCTTGAGACGTTGAATGTTTTGTAATACACCCAAAAGTCCCATGATGGCTAATTCCTTGTGATGAATGAGGATTTCGGCTCCTTCAGCTTGCATGCCGTCGCCGCCCCATGCCTTTATTTCAGCATTGGGATCAAACTTAACGATTTCACGAATCAAATTTGATCCATGTAAGTCGCCTGATTTTTCCCCTGCTAGAATAAAGTATTTCATCTATTGTTCTCCGAAATATTCAACTGAATTTTTATTCGTTTCGATTAAATGCAATTTGTGTAAGGTAGCGGTTTTGGAATTTGCCAAAATTTGTGGAGCTAATATCTTCCAAAATTCCATGATGAGGATTTCGCAACTCGCTAATTTCCCTTCCATAAAATCAACATCCAAATTAAGGTTTTTGTGGTCAACTTTGTCAATAATTTCTCGTTTGATTAAATCGCCTAATGTTTTTAAATCAAATACAAATCCTGTATCGGGATCCGGAATACCTTTTACGGTGACGATTAATTCAAAATTATGCCCGTGCCAATTGTTGTTAGCGCATAAGCCAAATACTTCTTGATTTTTTTCTTCTGACCAAGCTGGATTGAAGAGCCGGTGAGCGGCATTGAAATGTTCCTTTCGGATTACGTAGACCATTGTTTTCAGTTTGTGTGAAGGATGTCTGGGAAAACAGTAGCAGACAATCCAAATATTTAACAAAGGTACAAAAGCTAATCAGAATATGCGTAAATTTGTTGCTTAAATAGCTTTATTATGATTATTGTTACGGGTGCCGCGGGTTTTATAGGTAGTTGTTTGATCGCTCGATTGAATGAATTGAATTTCAATTATATCATTGCTGTGGATGATTTTTCTTTTCCAGAAAAGAATAAGAACTTAGAAGGTAAAAAAATCATGGAACGCGTAGAGCGTACCTCGCTTGCTAATTGGCTTGATAAAAATTACCGTGAAGTTGAATTTTGTTTCCATATTGGTGCACGGACGGATACAACTGAATTCAATAAAGCAATTTTTGATGAATTGAATGTAGAGTATTCCAAAATGCTTTGGAATAAATGCATTGACTATCAAATTCCTCTGGTGTATGCTTCTTCAGCTGCTACATATGGTTTAGGGGAATTGGGTTATGATGACAATGAGGCCTTGATTCCTCAATTAAAACCATTGAACCCTTATGGAGATTCAAAAAATGATTTTGATATTTGGGCGCTGAATCAAGCGAAGAAGCCTTTCTTTTGGGCAGGTTTAAAGTTCTTTAATGTTTATGGACCTAATGAATATCACAAAAGTCGGATGGCATCTGTGATTTGGCATGCTTTTCGACAAATCAACGAAACGGGAAGCTTGCGCTTGTTTAAATCACATCGTCCCGATTATGCGGATGGCCAACAAATGCGCGATTTTATCTATGTAAAAGACCTCGTTTCAGTTTGTGTATTTCTAATGGAGCATCGTAAAAATTCCGGTATTTATAACCTTGGTACAGGAATTGCTCGTTCGTTTAATGATTTAGGGAAATCTACTTTCGTAGCGATGGGTAAAGGTGTAAACATTAATTACATCGATACGCCAGCTGATATTCGTGATAAGTACCAATATTTTACGGAAGCGAATATGAATAAATTGAAATCGATCGGTTACGATAAACCATTTTACTCCCTTGAGGAAGGCGTGAAGGATTACGTTCAAAACTACCTTATTGCTGCGAAGTACTGGTAATTTTCTTAAGGCCTTCTTCAATGAATCCTTGCCCATAAGCTAATAGTTGAATATTAGCAGCTATAAGGCCTAAAAGACTTACTTTTAGGCTTTTTGTTTTTAATAGGGCATCCACAAAAATGGCAATCCAGTATACAAAAAGCCCGGTAAATAACATATTTCCAATTGGAGGAATAAGAATGTTCAAAAGAACGGTATTCCAAAAATAGATGAAATAGCCGGCTGGGAAGAAATGTACCCATTTAAGCTCTGCAGGGAAGAAACGAGAAATGTTAATTCGAGCCCGACCAAAAAAATGAATTTGTTTATAAAATTGGCTAAAACTTGTTCTTCGTTTATGGTAAATAAAGGCTTTTGAAATAAGTCCTGATTTAAATCCTAAGGATATACAACGAATGCTGAATTCGATATCTTCTCCCATACGTGTAATCTTAAAACCTTTAGTGGTTTCCCAAACTTTTCTTGAAATTCCCATGTTAAAACTCCGCGGATGAAATTGTCCCCCTACGTTCTTTGCCTTTCCACGAATACCTCCCGTCGTAAAAAAGCTTGTCATAGCAAAGCTTATGGCCTTTTGTACGGGAGTAAAACTTGGGTGATCTTGGTCAGGTCCGCCAAATAAATCAAGTTGGTCCCCTTGGATGCCATCATAAACAGCTTGTAAATAATTGGGTTCAATCAGGGCATCGGAATCTAATATCACAAAAAAGTCTCCTTTTGCTCGATCAAAGGCATAATTGCGAGCGAATCCTTGACCTCCGTTTTCTTTGACGAAATAGGAAATTGTTAAAGTTGATTGATATTTTTCTACGATGGATTTTGAATCTACTACAGAGCCATCTTCAATAATGACGACCTCAAAATTTGAATAATTTTGTTGAGTCAAACATGCCAATAATTCATCCAATTCTTGAGGACGATTGTAGACTGGAATGATGACGCTGAAATACATACCTAGGAAAACATTTCAGTTAAGGTTGCTTCACTCGCAGCTAATATTTTGTTAATTTCTTCATCGCGGATAGCGTCAGAAATAAACCAAGATTCGAATTGAGAAGGAGGTAGGTATATTCCCCGACGGAGCATCCCTTGAAAATATTGACCAAATAAATTTAAATCTGCTGTTTTTGCATCTTTGAAGTTATTGACAGCATTTTCTGTAAAAAATAGGGTAAACATAGAACCTATTTGGTTGACTGTATAACGCTTACCTAATTTGGCTAATTGTGATTTAATTCCGCTCGCAAGTGTATTCCCTTTCTCAGCAAGTCGAATATATACATCGGGGTCTTCAGTTATTAAATTTAACATGGCTAAGCCTGCTGTTGTGGCTAATGGATTACCACTTAAAGTTCCTGCTTGATAAACCGGCCCTGCAGGAGCAATCATATCCATGATTTCAGACTTGCCACCATATGCACCTACAGGTAAACCACCACCAATGATTTTACCTAACGTCGTTAAATCTGGTTGAATTCCACAAACACCTTGATAGCCGCTTGCCGACAGGCGGAATCCCGTCATTACTTCATCAAAGATCAATAAAGCACCATGTTGGTCGCATATAGAACGTAATCCCGCTAAGTATCCTTCCGCAGGAATAACTAAGCCCATATTGCCAACAACCGGTTCTACAATGACTGCAGCGACAGCACCAGGATTTGATTTAAAGAGATTACCTAGGGAATCTAAGTCGTTATAAACAGCTGTTAAGGTATCTCGCGCAGTAGATACCGTGACACCTGGACTATCAGGAGTACCTAAAGTAGCAACGCCAGAACCTGCTGCAATTAAAAAGGAATCACCATGGCCATGGTAACAACCTTCAAATTTGATAATTTTGTCTCTTTTGGTATAAGCACGTGCCAAGCGAATCGCTGCCATCGTTGCCTCTGTACCCGAATTGACTAATCGAACCTTCTCGATCGATGGAATCATCGAAACGATTTTTTCGGCGATTAATACTTCTTTTACACTTGGTGCACCGAAAGAAAATCCATCTGAGAGCGCCTCACGTACCGCTGATTCAATCACGGGATGAGCCTGTCCAAACAACATGGGTCCCCATGAACCAATTAAATCAATGTATTCGTTTCCGTCAACATCTTTTAAATAGGCACCTTTGGCGGATTGAATAAATACTGGATTTCCACCCACCGATTTAAATGCTCGAACTGGAGAATTAACTCCACCTGGAATTAAGGTTTTAGCCTTTTCAAAATATGTGTTACTTAAAGTACCCATTATTTTTTCTTACCTTTTTTTTGATCTGCAGCCGCTTTTTGTTGTTCTTCCATGGTCTTCAATTGCGTTTGAAGATAGGTAGAGAAACGAGATTTCTTAGCTCCACCACCTGCTTTGATTTTCGCACGATTAGCTTCCAGTAATGCTTTTATTTTATCCTCATTCACAAATTTACGAATCGCTAATTGTTGACCTATAGTCACCAAATTGGAAATGAAATAATAGAAACTTAAACCAGCAGGGAAGGAGTTCATGACGAACATAAAAATGACTGGCGTTACATATGCCATCATTTTCATATTGATTGGTTGGCCCGGTTGATCGGGTGTAATTTGATTATTATAATAACCGTAAGCTAATTGAGATACCGTCATCAATAAACAGAATAAACTAATATGTGAACCATAAAAAGGAATATTGAATGGTAAATTCAATATCGAATCATAGGTTGATAAATCTTCCGCCCAAAGGAATGATTCTTGACGTAGATTAATTAAGTTAGGGAACAACATAAATACGGCCATAAGAACGGGCATTGTTGCCAACACGGGAATACAGCCACTTAAAGGATTAACGCCTACTTCCCCATACAATTTCATGGTTTCTTGCTGGACACGTGCAGGGTCATCGCCTATTTTTTCTTTAATCGCTGCGATTTCTGGAGCTAAAATGCGCGTTTTAGCCATAGAAACATAGGACTTGTACGTCAGAGGTAAAAGTGCCGTTTTAATGATTAGGACTAATACGATGATTAAAAGTCCATAATTAAAAATGATACTCTCTAAAAATCCGAATAGTGGAACGAAAATATACTTCGTGATAGGCAACAAGAAATCATAACTTAATTTGACATTTTTCCCAAATGAAGGTGCGATGTCTTTTACAATTGAATAATCATTTGGCCCAAAATAAAATTTAAAACCAGATTTTCCTGTGCTTAAGTCACCCATAGGTGCTACGAGTTGCGCATCCAACGTTTTTATCGCTACTGTATCCGTTTGATTGGGTGTTGCAGTTAAATTGGCTTTCGTGAATAAGGTTCCCTGTGGAACTAATCCCGCCAAGAAATATTTCTTTTTAAAAGATATCCATTGCAAAGTTTGACCAAGGTTTTCATTGGTTACAGAAGTGGGATTTTCACTTAAATAGTCAAATTCTTCATCTTCTGTCAATAAATAATTTATCGTAGCCTTACGCTCTTCTTGCGCGTCTTTCTCTGTTTGAGTTACATTTTCTTTCCAATGAATGAAATATTCATTACCTGATAACTCGGGAGCAATAGCTTTAGCATCTATCGAATAGGCTAATTCATATCCTGATTCTGGTAATTGATAGGTCTGAATGATATTTTTCCCATTCGGAAGTGTACTCGTAAAACTTACTTGGTTTTTTGACTCAACCGCTTGGTAAACTAATTTGCCTAAGGACAACTTTTTACCATTTGTAGGGATTTCTACATCAAATAAGTCCTTTTGAGCATCAAATAAAATAATGCCATCCTTTTTGCCTAGCGTATAATTCTTATAACTTTTGTAATTTTTCAATTGGACTGAAACCAATTTTCCACCAAAGTTGGAAAGTGTTACACGTAAGTTTTCATTTTCCAACGTAAATACTTGTTCTTTGACCTGAACACTTGAATCCGCAGCGACAGCTAATGCTGAATCTGTTTTAGTTATAGCTGGTGCTGGTTTAGCCGCTACAACTTCATTTTTTGTTTGTACAGGTTCTTTTGGCGCAAAGAAATATTGATAGCCAAGTAACATGGCCATAATGAGTACGATTCCTGAGATTGAATTCTTATCCATATTGAATTGTAAGACTACTTTGAGTTTTTGATGAATGGAACAGCATGCTGGTATGCTGCTTTTATAAACTGAACAAATAGTGGGGAAGGTGCCTCTACCGTTGATTTGTATTCTGGGTGGAATTGTACTCCCACAAAGAATGGATGATTTGGTAATTCAACGATTTCAACCAAATTCGTATCAGGGTTGATACCCGAAGTAATCATGCCCGCTTGATGAAATTGATCTAAATAATCGTTATTAAATTCATAGCGATGTCTATGACGCTCTTGAATCAATGATTTACCATATATTTTAAAAGCATTCGTCCCCTTTTCAATTTTACAAGGATAGGCTCCTAATCGCATGGTGCCTCCTTTTTCAGAGACATCTTTCTGTGAATGCATGAGGTCAATGACTGGGAATGGTGTTTCTGGATTCATCTCAAATGAATGCGCGCCTTCTAAGCCAACTACATTACGAGCGAATTCAATAACAGCGCATTGCATACCTAGGCAAATTCCTAAGAAAGGAATATTGTTTTCGCGGGCATATTTAACGGCATTAATTTTACCTTGAATTCCACGCTCTCCAAATCCAGGAGCAACGAGTATTCCATCTAAACCAGCTAAGGATTCTTCAATATTTTCCTCAGCAGTTTCGGATGAAATCCATTTAACATTGACTTTGATTTCATTCGCAACACCAGCATGGATAAATGCCTCAGCGATGGATTTATATGAATCTTTTAATTCCACGTATTTACCAACTAGGCCAACTGTGATTTCAAATTTTGGATTCTTTAATTTGTTCAAAAATTTAGTCCAAGCGGCTAAGTTAGAATCTTTATCGTTGTAAATATCTAATTTGTAGAGTACTCGGCTATCTAAACGTTCCTCTTTCATTAACATAGGAACATCATAAATCGTTTCTGCATCGCGTGCTTCGATAACATCTTGCTCGGAAACGTTACAGAATAAACCGATTTTTCGTTTCATCTCCTGTGGAATTGGATGTTCTGTCCGACAAACCAATATATCGGGCTGAATTCCTGATTCCGATAATTGCTTCACTGAGTGCTGAGTCGGTTTTGTTTTTAACTCACCTGCGGAAGCTAAATAGGGTATAAGCGTCAAGTGAATAAACAAGGTATTCTTTTCACCCAAATCCCATTTTAACTGACGAGCAGCTTCGATAAAAGGCAATGATTCTATGTCACCTACACAGCCTCCAATTTCAGTAATAACAATATCAAATTTCCCGGTTTCACCCAAGATTAAAATATTACGCTTGATTTCATCAGTAATATGGGGTACGACTTGAACAGTCTTGCCTAAATAATCACCTTTTCGCTCTTTGGTAATAACATTATGATAGACACGGCCTGTCGTAATGTTGTTAGCTTGACTTGTAGGGGTATTCAAGAAACGCTCATAATGGCCTAAGTCCAAATCAGTTTCAGCACCATCATTTGTCACATAACATTCTCCGTGCTCATATGGATTCAATGTGCCTGGGTCAATATTAATGTAAGGGTCAAATTTTTGTATGGTGCAAGTTAGCCCTCTTGCTTGTAATAATTTGGCTAATGAAGAGGCTATGATGCCTTTTCCTAATGAACTTGTTACTCCGCCCGTAACAAAAATGTACTTCGCTTTTTTATTATTCCCCTTGCCAGACATTCTCTTGTTTTGTTTATTGGTTACGGGAAACAAAGATACGAATAATAACCACATCGAATTAATCCTATTTTTATTTTATCTTGCATTGTAGATAGTTTTTTTAAGTTTTTATGTCCCTCCAACTTTATTCTGCCTCTGCTGGTTCTGGCAAAACCTATACGCTGACCATTGAGTATATCAAGTTGGCCTTGCACGCTTACGAAAGTAGGGGCTATTTCCGTCGAATTTTGGCGGTAACTTTTACGACTAAAGCAGCGGAGGAGATGCGTTCTCGTATCATCGAGTTTTTATCCGGAATTGCTGCGGTTGAAACATTGCCAACGGATGAACAGGCAAATTACCGAGATATCATCCGTCGTATTCAGCAAGACTTCAGAAATGATCATATTCATATTTCGGATGAAGAGTTGATTAAGCGCGCGAAACAGACGCAGCAACAAATCTTACAAGATTATGGTCTTTTCTCAGTGATGACCATTGACGCATTCGTGCAGCGATTGAGTTCAAGTTTTATTGAAGAACTAAATTTGCCTAGTCAATTTGACGTGCTTTTGGATTCTAATCAATTGATGGATCAATTGATTGACCAATTATTAGATAAGGTCAATCAAGCTGGGGATCCTATAATCACGAATTTAATTGTTGATTTTGCCCGTTCCGAAGTAAGTGATGGCAGAAGCTGGAATTTGTTGCGTAAAAATCTGCATGATTTTCTGAAGATTTGTTTGAATGAAGATTTTTATAAAATTAAAAAGGACATGGATCCTTTGAGGATTTCTGATTTCCTTCAAATCGAGCAGCAAATTGCCGCTTCAATGGCTGAAATTAATGAAGCTTTGATTCAATTGGCGAAGCAATTCTTGGATGTTCTTACGAATGCCCAAGTAGGTGGGGATATGTTGATAAATGGCAAACGTTCATGTGCGTTTTATTTTATTAAAATTGTCCAAAAAGAGAAATTTGAAAAGAATGATTTATCCTCATTGAGAAAATGCGTGGAGTCAGGAGTTTGGACCGCAAAAACTCAAAATGATGAAATTAAATTACGTGTTGAAGCCATAGCTGATGAATTAGAATTCATTGGTCAACAATTTATCAACCTCTATGAAGCTGAAGCCCCTCGTTTTTTCTTATTCAGGCTTATAAATAAAGATTTAAAGAAAATAGCGTTGTTGGCTTCGATTACCGAGGAATTACATCAATATCAGTCTGATAATTCGGCTGTTTCTATCTCTGAATTTTCTAAAAGACTTTATGATGTCATTGCGAATGATCCTGTTCCATTCATTTATGAAAAATTAGGGGATCGTTACAATCATATTTTGATCGATGAATTTCAAGATACCTCGATGTTACAATGGCAAAATTTTATGCCTTTATTGGAACATGCTGTTGCTCAGGGTAATAAGAGCCTAATTGTTGGCGACGCTAAACAATCTATTTACAAATTTCGGGGTGGGGAAGTTGGCTTAATTTCTTCCCTAAAATCAGAAGACAATTCATTTATTGAACAAAAATTAGCAGATAATTCCTTTGATCTTGAACGGTATTATTTCTTGAAAGAAAATCGAGAAACTAAAAACTTAGAATCAAACTACCGAAGTGCCTTAGAAATCGTCAAATTCAATAATGAATTTTTTACTTGGGTTGCTTCGAATCCTGCATTGCAAAAATTATCAGGTTTGGTCAATCCTACCTATGGGATTGATCTAGCGCAAATTCCTCAAGTAAGCTCTCAAAAGTTTTCTGGAAAAGTGGATGTGCAAGTATATAACAAACCACTGGCTGAAAATCATTCAGAATTAGAGTCTGAATGGATGTTAAATCGGATTTTGGAATTGATTGACCACGAGTTGGAATTGGGATTTCAATACAAGGATATAGCCATATTAACCCGTAAAAATAAACAGGCAAAATTTCTCGCTTTACAACTCAAGGAAAGGAATATTCCTGTTATTTCCTCGGATTCATTATTGCTTCATTATGCCAAAGTCGTTGGTTTCTTGATAACATTTATGCGCCTAAAAACGCAATCTAATGATGAGTTTAGGTACAAGGAATTACTTTTTCAATTTGCTGATTTATGTCAGGAACCCATCAATTCTGAATTATTGGGTGTTAGACATTCCGAAAATACTAATTTTTACAAATTGGCGCTTCGACATTTCACCCATTTAGGTTATTCATTTCAGACTGATGAATCGCATGTAGTCGCTTGGGTTTATGGACTTGTATCAAGTTTTAATTTGACTCGTTTTACAGATGAAATTGAGTATTTGTTTAAACTGCTTGATATTTTGAATGACTTTGTCTTGCAAAAATCGGATGACTTTTCTGCTTTTTTAACTTATTATGATGCCAACAAGTCAAGTATAAGTATCGCTAGTCCTGAAAGTGAAAATGCGATTACGATTACGAGTATTCACCGCTCCAAAGGTTTGGAATATCCTGTGGTCATTTGTCCATTTGTCAGTTGGACGCATCAGCCGCAATCGGAGCAACTATGGTTTGATTTAAAGCCATTTGACTTTCCTTCTTTACGTTTAGCAGAGAATCAAGCACTTAATTATTATTACGGGAGAGTGACGCCATCCGAACTTCGGCCTTTTGATTCTTTGGCACAACAACAGCGGTCAGAATATGATGCTGTATTTTTAGATGCTTTAAATATATTATATGTTGCTTTTACTCGCCCTAAACAACATTTACATATTCTTATGGCAGTTCCTAATCAGGGTTCACACCAGATAACAAAAGGTTTTTTTCAGAACTCTTTGGGCCAAATTGTGTTGGATTACTGTCAATCTAATGCTGAATTCAGTTCAGAGATTCCGGCGTTTATCCAAGAAAAAGATTCGATAGATTATTATGTACTCCAACAAGCAAATCAGTTCCGCAAGTTTGCTGATTCTGTCAATTCCTCGCATACTAAATCTTTTGTTTTAGAAACTCAAATACGAAATCAAATTGATTTTCGGATTCAAACGAGCAAGGACGATCTTTATACGAGTGCGCAATCAAAACGTGAGCGTGGAGATCGAGTTCATCAAATACTTTCGAAGATTAAAGATTACGAATATTATACCCATAATAAACTTCATTTATTTCAACAACTTGATGATGAAACTCGGGATTTGTTAGAAGGTTGTATGTCGAATGAGGATATATTATTTTATTTTGAGTCCAATGAATTATTGTTTGCTGAGCGTGATATTCTTTGTCCAGATGGTTCAATTATTCGTCCTGACCGTGTGGTCAAAAAGAAAGGCGATGTTATTATTGTTGATTTCAAGACGGGTAAGGAAGAAGAAAAGCACAAGTTACAGTTAGAGAATTATAAAAAGTATTTGTTCGAGTTAGGCCATCAATCTGTTCAAGCAGTTTTAATTTACATTGAATCCCAAAGCATTGAGACTGTTTAAATTTCTTTTTTTAATCGTGTTCATGTCAACATTCATGATGTCGTGCCAATTGACGCATCGGTTAAGTCACCTTTTTGCAAATAATTCAACAAGTACCTCGAATTATTCGAATAAAGAAATCGATAATCTTATTGAAACCGCATTTGACTACCAAGGCGTTCCTTATCGAAACGGAGGAACAGATGAAAAGGGGATGGATTGTTCGGGATTTTTGTATCGGGTTTATGCTGATAATAATTTGTTAATCCCTAGGCCTACGATGCAACAAGTATTGTTTGGGGTGCCTGTTTCTCTAAATAATATACAGATTGGTGATTGGGTATTTTTCAAAACCAATGGTGCTACCACGATTAATCATGTTGGATTAGTTACAAAAATCAAATCAGCAGACGCTATCTATTTTATTCATGCAAGTACGAGTAAAGGAGTCAGGGAAGACTTATTGCAATCAAAGTATTGGATGAAGGCCTATGATAAATCATTGAGGCCCTATAAAAATAATTCAAATTGAACGATTGTTTCTCCGTAGACTTAGCGTATTTTTGCATGCATTTTTAAATACATCATGGGAAAAAAAGTAATCATTATTGGAGCAGGTGGAGTGGGTAATGTCGTTGCCAAAAAGTGTGCAATGAATCCTGTCTTCTTTTCAGAAGTTGTTTTAGCATCGAGGACATTGAAAAAATGTGATGCCATTGCTGAAGAAGCTAAGAAAATAGGTTTGCCTACGCAGATTCAAACTCGTCAAGTTGATGCGGATGATGTACCTGCTTTGGTTGCATTATTTAATGCTGAAAAACCTTTCATGGTGATTAATGTGGCTTTGCCATATCAAGATTTAACCATTATGGATGCTTGTTTAGCGACGGGTGTTCATTACATGGATACGGCTAATTATGAGCCTAAAGATGAAGCGAAATTTGAATATTCATGGCAATGGGCCTATCAAGAACGTTTTAAAGAAGCTGGCTTGATGGCTTTGTTGGGCTGTGGTTTTGATCCGGGCGTGACGGGTGTTTATACGGCGTATGCTAATAAACATTATTTTGATGAGATGCATTATTTGGATATCATTGATTGCAATGCTGGAGATCATGGAAAGGCATTTGCGACCAATTTTAACCCAGAAATTAACATTCGTGAGATCACGCAAAAAGGAAAATATTGGGAAAATGGTCAATGGGTTGAGATTGATGCTATGTCGATTCACAAGCCGATCAATTATCCAAACATTGGCCCAAAGGAGTCTTATCTATTATATCATGAGGAATTAGAATCTTTAACTAAAAACTTCCCAACTATTAAGCGTGCGCGTTTTTGGATGACATTTGGGCAAGCTTATTTGACTCACTTAGAAGTATTGCAAAATGTTGGTATGACTTCCATTCAGCCGATTAAATTCAATGGAATGGATGTCGTCCCATTAGAATTTTTGAAAGCTGTCTTGCCAGAGCCAGGAACATTGGGAGAAAATTATTCTGGGCAAACATCGATTGGATGTCAAATAAAAGGTGTTAAAGACGGTAAAGAGGCAACTTATTACGTTTATAATAACTGTCATCACGCAGATTGTTATAAAGAGGTTCAAGCGCAAGGCGTGTCCTATACAACAGGTGTTCCCGCGATGATCGGAGCTGCGTTGATGTGCGAAGGAACTTGGTTCCAACCTGGTGTTTATAATGTGGAGGAATTCAATCCAGATCCATTTATGGAATTATTGAATGTACATGGCTTACCTTGGAATGAGGAAGTGAATGGCGAATTACCACACGAATATTAGGATGCGACTATACCCTGAAATTTCTTCGCCAGCTTATGTGTTGGAAGAGAACTTATTGATCAATAATCTTAAGCTATTGCAACGCGTACAGCAAGAAGCAGGCGTTGAGATTATTTGTGCATTGAAGGGCTTCTCGTTTTATCATGTTTTTCCAACAGTTAAACAGTATTTGGGTGGCGCTACAGCAAGTTCGTTACATGAAGCTCGTTTAGCTTTTGAGGAAATGGGTAAAAAATGTCACGCATATACTCCTGCCTATTTACCAGCTGAATTTGATGAATTTATTTCATATGCAAGTCATATGACATTCAATTCCTTGAATCAGGTGAATCAATATGCTGCTCAAGCCAATCAAAAGGGTGTTTCCTGCGGTATCCGGATTAATCCAGAATATGCTGAGGTGGAAACGGATATGTACAATCCTTGTATTGCAGGTTCTCGTTTAGGAATTAGAAGAAGTGATTTAGGCGATCACTTGCCTGAAGGAATTGAAGGATTACATTCACATACACTCTGTGAGAATGACTCTTTTGTGTTAGAACGCACATTAGCTGTTATTGATGCCAAATTTGGTGATTTCTTACTTCAAGCAAAATGGTTGAATCTAGGAGGTGGACATTTAATTACACGGGCTGATTACCAAGTGGATCATTTGATTCAAGTTTTAAAGAACTTTAAAACGAAATACCCGCATTTGCATATTATTTTAGAACCAGGATCAGCTGTTGGTTGGCAAACTGGTTTTTTAAAATCCACAATCTTAGATATTGTTCATTCTGCAGGTATTGACGTGGCTATCCTAGATGTCTCCTTTGCTGCACATATGCCAGATACGCTGGAAATGCCGTATAAGCCTCGCATTCGCAATGCCTCATCAGAACCTCAAGTTGGTAAACCTACCTATCGTTTTGGAGGAATGACTTGTTTAGCAGGAGATTATTATGGGGATTATTCGTTTGATCAGCCTTTAGCAATAGGGGATAGTATCATTTTTGAAGATATGATTCATTATACGATGGTCAAAACGACGACGTTTAATGGAGTTAATTTGCCCGATATCGGAATGATAAATTCGAATAATGAATATATTCGATTCAAACATTTTGGCTACGAATCCTTTAAAGATCGTTTATAAAAAAAGGACTTCCCAAAGAAGTCCTTTTTTTGTGGAGAAGATCGGGCTCGAACCGACGACCTCTTGCATGCCATGCAAGCGCTCTAGCCAACTGAGCTACATCCCCTAAAAATTTACCCGAACACCAATTCCCCCTTGTAAATTCATAAAAAATGGGTTAGGGAAAATCTCAGTATAGAATCCTATTTCAGAGAAGAAACTTAAATTCGGTGCATCAATTGGAAAATATTCTAATCCCCCAATTCCTGTGGCACCCATGCCCGATACACGATTACGTCCATCAGCTTGATTATTGCTTGCTTTGTTTGGATACCAGTCTCGTGAATTAATTTGAGGTCCAAAGCCATAATAAGTATGTAAATCTGCATTGACTAAGGTAGGGTGATGCCACAAATACAATACGTTAATCGAATAACCAATATTTTTGAAAGTACCATCTTGATAGGTACGATCTGTTCCCCAAAGTCCTCCATAAGTACCAATATTTACTTCAATGGCATTTACGCCATTTTCAGAATATTTTCTAGCCATAAAGCCTCCAGGTTCACCTATTCTGAATCCTGCCGCCCAGTCCTTTAATTGACCATAAGTCAATTGACTCGAAAGCAATAAAACGAAACTCAGTGTAATTCGTATGATAAGGCTTTTCATAGGTAAAACGATTTAATCTTTTCCAATAGCATCGAGTTTTCGGTAGGTAAACCAACCGTTATCCGAATCGTATCTTCACATAAAGGTACACTTGAGCGATTACGAGTAATTACTTTTTCAGTGATAAGATAGTCAAATAATGCTTGTGCCGACTGCAATTTAACTAATAAAAAGTTGGCATGACTCGGGTAGACGTGCTGAACCTGAGGAATTTTTTTCAATTCACTAATCAACCTTTTCTTTTCAGACAAGATGAGTTCAATGCCATTTTTGACAAATTCAGTATCAGCTAATGCTTGTGAAACAATTTGTTGGGTCGCACCCCCAATATTGTAAGGTGGTTTGATTTTATTCAATAATGCAATAATTGTTGGATTTGCATAAGCCATACCCAAACGCAAAGAAGCTAAGCCATAGGCCTTGGATAAGGTTTGCATGACGATTAAATGCGGATATTGTGCCAACTCACCTATAAAACTAGGCTCATCTGAAAAGTCGATATAGGCTTCGTCAATAATCACAAATCCTGTTTTATAGTTATTTAATAGTTGATAAATATCATCCCGATTCAATTTGTTACCCGTTGGATTATTGGGTGAACAGATGAATAGTAAGCGTGTCTCCGAATTTATTGCAGACAATATAGCAGGTACATCTAATTGATATTCTGCTGTTAAATTGATTCGCTGAATCGCAATATTATTAATCGAAGCACTGACCTCATACATGCCATAAGTAGGAGGGCAAATGATGATATTATGATTATCTGCTGCGCAGCTCATGCGCATTAATAAATCAATGGCTTCATCCGATCCATTACCTAAAAATATTTGATTTTCTTCGCAACCTTTAATCTTAGCTAATTGAGCCTTAATTTGATGTTGCATGGGGTCTGGATACCGATTCCATGAAGCGATTTGACTCCCTGAACCTATTGGATTTTCGTTCGCATCCAAGAAAACTCCTTCATTCCCCTTGAATTCATCACGAGCTGAGGAATACGGTTTTAGATTCCAAATATGAGGTAATATGTAAGATTGATAATCCATTAACTTAATCGAATTTTAATAGCATTCGCATGAGCTTGTAATGATTCTGCTTCTGCCATTTGAATAATACTCGGTCCAATGTTCGCTAAGCCTGCTTGGCTGATTGCCTGCAAAGTAATCTTTTTAACAAAGCTATCCAGATTAACGCCTGAATATGCCTTTGCAAATCCATTGGTAGGTAGGGTGTGATTCGTACCTGAGGCATAATCACCTGCTGATTCTGGTGTGAAATGCCCTAAAAAGATAGATCCAGCATTGCTTATTGCATCTGCAAAATCTTCCGGATTTTCACAGGCCAAGATTAAGTGCTCAGCTCCATATTCATTTAATAATTCAATGGCCTCTTCATTCGATTTTAGCAATATGAATTTCGAATTATTTAATGCACTGGCAGCAAATTCTTTTCGTGGTAATTCCGCTAATTGCTTTTGAATTTCAGCAATCGATTCATTTAAAATTTGTTCTGAGGTACTAATAAGGACAACTTGAGAGTCATGGCCATGTTCCGCTTGTGAGAGCAAATCTGAAGCTATAAAGGCAGGATTGGCTGTTTTATCAGCAAATACCGCGACTTCCGAAGGACCCGCAGGCATATCAATGGCAATTCCCATTCGATTGGCAAACATTTTCGCTGCCGTCACATATTGATTCCCAGGACCAAAGATCTTATATACTGCCGGAATACTTTCCGTACCTTGTGCCATGGCTGCTATTGCTTGGGCACCTCCAATCTTAAACATTTGGGTAACTCCACATAATTGTGCCGCGTAAAATAATGCTGGATGGTCTCCAGGTGTACAAAGGACAATTTCTTTACAACCAGCAATCTTTGCTGGGATGGCCAACATTAATATGGTCGAAAAAAGAGGTGCTGTTCCACCTGGAATGTAGATTCCTACACGTTCGATTGGAGAGGACTTCTGCCAACAAACCACTCCGGGACTTGTTTCGATTCTTTTCTCAACAAGCTTTTGTGAATCATGAAAAGCAAAAATGTTTTTATATGCTAGTTTAATAGCATCTTGCAGTTCCTGCGGAACCAAAGCAGCTTTTGTTGAAATCTCTTTGGGTGTATAGGCAAGCGCTGATATATCTTTCTGCTCAAATTTCAAGGTAAAATCACGTAGTGCTTGATCACCTCCAGATTTCACTTGCTCAAATACATCTTTTATTAATGCATCTAAGGATTGACTATCTAAGGATGGTCGGTTCCCGATTTGCTTAAATGTAGATTGAGCTGGAAATTTTAAAATAGAAAACATCTTACAAAATCATTTTTTCGATTGGCAATACTAAAATTCCCTGCGCGCCCGCTTCGCGCAAAGCTTCGATGATATCCCAAAAATCATTTTCCGAAATAACCGAATGAATTGAAACCCAACCCGTTTCTGCCAATGGCATAACAGATGGAGCTTTCATGCCGGGAAGTAATGACTTGATTTTTTCTAAATCAGATTCTTTCGCATTCAAAACAACATATTTAGCATTTTGACCACGTTGAACTGAATCAATTCGAAATAACAATTTAGCTAGTATAGCTTGTTTCTCCGTACTTAATTGTTGGTTAGCAATTAACACTGCCTGACTTTGAAATACCGTAGCAACTTCTTTCAATCCATTGCTTAACAAGGTTCCTCCAGTAGAAACGATATCGCAAATAGCTTCAGCTAATCCAATACTTGGAGCAATTTCTACAGAACCCGAAATTTCATGCGTCGTCACCTGAATTCCCTGTTTCGCCAAAAATGCATTCGTCAAATTAGGGTAGGATGTAGCAATGTTTTTCCCTTGGAAATATTCGATGCCTGAATATTCTTCGTTGCGAGGAATCGCAAGTGATAAACGACATTTCGAAAATCCTAATTCCTTTACAACGTCCACTTGACGAATATGCTCCATTAAGACATTTTCGCCGATTACACCTAAGTCGGCAACCCCGTCTTCCACATAACCAGGAATATCATCGTCACGAAGGAATAGAAATTCAATGGGGAAATTGCTTGAAACCGTTTTTAATTTGGAGCCACCTGACTCAAATTTAATTCCACAGGCTTTGAATAGTTTAAGTGACTCTTCACTTAAGCGACCTGACTTTTGTACTGCGATTCTTATATTTTGTGACTCCATCTGAATTATATGCTTAAAATAATCAAGCCCCGAACGAATTCGAGGCTTGACAAAATAAATGTTACAAGAACATTTTAAGTGGATCCTCGAGGTATTGCTTCAAGGTTAACAGAAATGCTGCTCCTGCTGCCCCATCCGCCACGCGATGGTCACATGTTAATGTTAATTTCATAATGTTGGTTGCATAAAACTGACCGTTTTTCACACCAACTGTTTCTTTAATACCACCTACAGCCAAAATACATGACTCAGGTGAATTAATAATTGAAGTAAATTGGTCAATACCAAACATACCTAAATTACTTACAGTAAATGTATTTCCTTCCCAATCCTTCGGTTGTAATTGTTTACTTTTGGCTTTTCCACCTAATTCTTTCGCCTCAGATGAAATTTGAGCAATTGATTTTTCATTTGCAAAACGAATCACAGGGACTAATAAACCATCTTCAACAGCTACTGCCATACCGATATGTACGTGTTTGTTAACACGAATACGATCTTCCATCCAATACGAATTGATCTTTGGATGTTTCGTTAATGCCAACGCAGTAGCTTTGATTACCATATCGTTGAATGAAATCTTAACAGGTAATACCTCATTCATGCTAACACGCGCCTCGATCGCTTTATCCATATTGATTTCCATCGTTAAATAGAACTCAGGAGCACTGAATTTAGATTCAGATAAACGTCGCGCAATTGTTTTACGCATTTGGCTGTTTGGAATATCTTCAAAGCTTTCAACACCTGATACAAATGTCGACAACGCGCCACCTGCACTTGGGTTGTAATCTTCAATATCATTCTTAGTAATACGTCCGCCTTCACCTGTGCCTTGAATCCAGTTCAAATTGTAGCCTTTTTCTTTTGCTAATGCTCGAGCTAATGGAGATGCTTTGATCGAATCTTCTGAAATGCGAGCTTTAGTAGGGGCTGGAGCTGCAGCTGCTTTAGGTTCAGTAGCCTTAAGTGCTTCTGCAACTTGTACTGGTGCTGGAGCTGACACAGCGGCCATTGGAACCGCAGCGGGTGCAGCCGATTCAGCTGCTAAAATCGGTTGGAAGTCTGTACCTGGCTCACCTACAATAGCAATAATACCATCGACAATAACCCCTTCACCTTCTTTTGCGCCAATATATAATAAGGTACCATCTTCGTAGTTTTCCAATTCCATGGTAGCCTTGTCGGTCTCAACTTCAGCAATGATATCACCACTTTTAACTACATCACCTGTTTTTTTCAACCACTTAGCAATCACGCCTTCTACCATCGTATCGCTCATTTTAGGCATACGAACAGCTTTCGCTTTAATTCCACTTATATCAATCGCTGGAGTTGCAGCAACAGATGCAGGTGTTGCCACTTGTGGGGCAGCTTCAATAACTGCTGGCGCCGTAGCTGTGGCTGCAGCTACAGGAGCTTGCAATAATGCAGAATAATCTTCACCGGGGGTACCAACTACCGCAATAATGCCATCTACGGGTACAGCTTCACCGGCCTTGACGCCAATGTATAACAATGTACCATCTTCGTAATTCTCTAATTCCATTGTCGCCTTGTCAGTTTCCACTTCCGCGATAATATCACCAGACTTAATTACGTCTCCTTCTTTTTTTAGCCAATTTGCAATAACACCTTCTACCATGGTGTCACTCATCTTGGGCATTCTTATTACTTCAGCCATGCTTTTATATTTGAATTTCAAAAATACGCTTTATACGCTTATTTTAAAAGATTTTATTGAAAATTATTTGATTTAGTCTAGTTTTAAAACCGCCATAAATGCTTCTTGAGGAATTTCTACATTACCCACTTGGCGCATACGTTTCTTACCTTTCTTTTGTTTCTCTAATAATTTACGCTTTCTCGAAATATCACCCCCATAACATTTTGCCAATACGTCTTTACGTAAGGCTTTTACGGTCTCCCTTGCGATGATTTTTTGACCAATTGCTGCCTGAATCGCAATTTCAAACTGTTGGCGCGGTAATAACTCACGTAATTTCTCACACAAACGTTTGCCCCAATCGTAAGCTTTGTCACGGTGAACAATGGCCGATAGTGCATCAACTTTTTCGCCATTTAACATGATGTCTAATTTGACCATGTTACCTGGTTCATAGCCTTTGTATTCATAATCTAATGATGCGTAACCTCTCGAAATAGTCTTTAAACGGTCAAAGAAGTCAAAAACAACTTCAGATAATGGCATATCAAAAGTAAGTTCAACGCGATCTGTAGTTAAATAGATTTGATTAATTAAAATCCCACGTTTATCCATACATAAACTCATGATTACTCCCGTGTATTCGGATTTTGTAATGATTTGCGCCTTAATGTATGGCTCTTCAATGACGTTAATTAAATTAGGTTCAGGCAATTCACTTGGCGCCGAAACCCATTGCGTTTCTCCCGCCGTCGTTAATACTTTGAACTTTACTGATGGAACTGTGGTGATAACCGTCATGTCAAATTCACGCTCCAAACGCTCTTGCACAATTTCCATGTGCAGCATTCCCAAGAATCCACAACGGAATCCAAAACCTAAGGCTGCTGAGGTTTCAGGCTCCCAAACCAAGGATGCATCATTCAATTGCAATTTCTCCATGGCATCACGCAAGTCCTCAAACTCGGATGTTTCTACTGGATAAATACCCGCAAATACCATCGGTTTTACTTCTTCAAAACCTTGAATTGCTGCATTACATGGATTCGCTACATGGGAAATAGTATCTCCCACCTTAACTTCTTTGGCTTCTTTGATACCTGAGATTAAGTAACCTACATCTCCCGTTTTGATGATAGCTTTAGGTTCTTGTTCTAATCCGAGGGTTCCAATCTCATCGGCAAAATATTCTTTGCCTGTATTCATGAACTTGACACGATCCCCTTTTTTGATTTCCCCATTATAAACACGGAAAATTACTTCAATTCCACGGTATGAATTAAATGTCGAGTCAAAGATTAAAGCTTGTAAGGGTTCTGAAGGCTCACCTTTAGGAGCTGGTACCCGTGTTACCACGGCATCAAGAATATCTTGAATACCAATTCCCTCTTTTCCTGAAGCATGAATGATATCTTCTTTTTTACATCCTATTAGGTCAATGATTTGATCAGAAACCTCATCAGGCATTGCACCAGGCAAATCAATTTTATTCAAGACAGGAATTATTTCCAAATCGTGGTTGATCGCTAAATATAGATTGGAAATCGTCTGCGCCTCAATTCCTTGAGAGGCATCTACGATTAATAAGGCTCCTTCACATGCCGCAATGGAACGGGAAACTTCGTAACTAAAATCGACGTGACCTGGTGTATCAATCAGATTGAAAGTATATACTTCGCCGTCTTTCGGATATTGCATTTGAATCGCGTGCGATTTAATTGTGATACCACGCTCACGTTCTAAGTCCATGTCATCCAATAATTGATTCATCATATCGCGCTTCTGTACGGTATTGGTGAATTCAATTAATCGGTCGGCCAAAGTACTCTTACCATGATCAATGTGAGCGATAATGCAAAAATTACGAATGTTTTTCATGTATGTTTTTTACTACTAATAAGTTTGGCTGACCCATTGCATGAGTATTGCCGATAAATATCCTCCATAGGTACCTATGGCATAACCTAATAATGCCAATATGACGCCTAATGGAGCTAAAATTGGACTAAACGCCGTTGCGATTACGGATGTTGAAGCAATCCCGCCCACATTAGCCTGCGATGCGATAGCCATGTAATGATATGGGGCCTTCATCCATTTTCCAACTACAAATATAACTAAGCCATGAATGCTTATCCATATAAATCCTGTAAATAGTAGGAGAGGAGTAGAAAATAAATGACTTAATGATATTTTTAATCCGATGGATGCAATGATAAAATAGAGGAAAAGTGTTGCAATAACATCTCCACCAGCAGCATATAAGCGCTTCAATGGACTAATCCCTATTCCAATTCCCATGACAGTACAGATAAAGAATGTCCAAAAACTTTGATTAAGAAATGTTATGGCAATTAATTCACTCAGATACTTACCAGCATAAGTGCTTAAAACCGTTATGAAAAATCCTAAACCTAAAATATAAATGAGATTATTGAAGGTAAATATTTTGACTGTCAAATCTTCCTCCCAATCAACAGAAATATCTTCACGATTAACTGACGCCTTCAAGTATTGATTTATCTTTTTCTGAAAAGGAATCATAAATAATAAGATGGCCAACCACGTTTCCCCAAAAAATACGTCTACCGTTACAGCTTTAGCCAATTCATCGGCATTAGGTAAAAATATAGCATTTAAAGCCATCTGATTTGCTGTCCCCCCAATCCAAGATCCAGCAATCGTCGCTAAGCCTTTAAATGATTCAGCATTAAATTCGGTTGGGAAAAAGTAGTGACTAATCAGTAATGAAATAGGTCCACCAATGATGACGCCTAATGCACCAACAAGGAATAAAATAATCGGCTTCTGACCAATAGCCTTAAGTTTTACTAATGGAAGTCCTAAGGTAAAATAAAAGATGCAAAAGGGTAATAGCGTTTTAGCTAAAGTTCCATTTAGATCTACATTTCCTGTAACAATGATTCCTTGTTCGACTAATAAGGAAGGCAGAAAATAACAAAATAATAAAGGAGGTATGACACTAAATACAAGTTTGACGATTCGAGATTTTAATTTTGACAGGTAAAAAATACCCGCCAACATGATTATCAAACTAATAAATATGGAAAGCTCTCCCTGAATCATGCCTATGACATTAACGATTCAATTTCCTCGATATCGATAGGTATATTCGCCATTAAATTAATGGCAGGTCCATCGGTAATCAATAAATTATTTTCAAGTCGAATCCCAATGCCTTCTTCACGTATGTATATTCCGGGTTCACATGTTAATACCATGCCCGCTTCAAATGGCTTGTACTTATCCCACACATCATGAACATCTAATCCTAAATGGTGAGCAACCCCATGCATAAAGTATTTTTTGAACAAAGGATTACTAGGGTCTTGATTATCAACATCTTGTCTTGTGAATAAGCCTAAACCAATTAATTGCTCTTCCATGAACTTTTCAACTGATTTTTGATAATCTACCCAATAAACACCTGGACGCATTAAATCAGTTGCGTAATTTAATACAGCTTGTACAGCCTTATAGACTTCTTTTTGGCGTGGAGTAAATTTCCCATTGACTGGAATTGTTCGGGTCATGTCTGCATTGTAATTGCCATAACAAGCGCCTACGTCTAATAAAAGTAATTCCCCATCTTGGCAAACCCGCTCATTCTCGATGTAATGCAATACACAGGCATTTGTGCCTGAAGCGATGATAGGTGTATAGGCAAATCCACCGCTACGAGATTTGATGAATTCATGAATGAACTCGGCTTCGATTTCGTTTTCCCAAACTCCAGGTTTGGTAAATCCTAAAACTCGTCTAAATCCACTTTCTGTAATATCAATGGCTTTTTGCATAGCAGCAATCTCTTCAGGCTCCTTCTTCATACGTAAGGTATTCAGAATAGGGGCTAATCGGCCAATACGATGCAGTGGATATTTGTCTTTTATTTCTTGAACAAGTCGCGCGTTTTGTGTTTCAACTAAAGAACTATTTCGCATATGTTCATTGTCGATCATATAAACCGTATCAGCTGAATAGATTAATGTTTTTAACATGGCCTCAAAATGGCTCGTCCACTGAATGTTTTTAATTCCACTAATGGCTGCTGCCTCTTCTTTGGTATATTTATGACCTTCCCAGATGGCGATTAATTCAGAGGTCTCACGCACAAAAGCAATTTCTTTCAAATGCGCCTCGGGAGCATCAGGGTAGATCAAGAGGAGTGTTTCTTCTTGGTCTAGGCCCGACAAATAAAATAAATCAGTTTGTTGCTTAAAGCCCATAGTTCCATCAGCATTGGTGGGCATGATGTCATTGGAACTAATTAACACTATGGATTTAGGCGGTAATTCAGCAATTAACTTATTGCGGTTCTTGATAAATAGTTCGGAAGGAAAAGGTTGATAGCGCATCTTATTTTTTACACTGGTAAATGATTTCTTCCATTGGCAACGCCATTCGAATACTCTCGTTAGTTCCTAATTTGTCAATCATATTCACCGGTATTACGGTAAAGCCAGCATTCTCTAATTGTTTTCCAAAATCCCGACCATAAATTCGGAGATGATCATCCTGTAAAAAATGAATTTCTCGTTCTTTGGGATCTGTAATACTAGCATCCTCATAGGTTGTTTCGAGATCATAACGCTGCGGACTCTGGCACAGAGCAAATCCGTCAGGCTTTAATACCCGTCTAATTTCTTGCATACAGCGTACATCATCTTTTACGTGCTCCAAAACATGGTTACAAAATACCACATCGAAAGAATTATCTGGGAATGGAATATCGTGTAAATCCATTTTTACTTTCGCCAAAGGTGATTCGATGTCAGCCGTTATATAGTTTTCTCCTAAATAGTTTTCAAAACGTTCAATGAAGCAATATTCAGGTGCTACATGTAGAACGCGAGGTTTTGATGTATAGAAATTGGTTTCTTTTTTAAGGAATAAATGCATTAAACGATGTCTTTCTAAGCTTAAACAGGAAGGACAAAGTGCATTTTCTCTCGGCTTCAAACGCCCGTAAGGTAAAAATTTCGAAAATGAATGATCGCATACAGGGCAATAAACTTTAGAGCCTTTTAAAAATAGGCTGTAAAATATTAATAATCGATGTGCAAATAATTGGATAATTTTTCTTGGTATGTGACGAAGTACCCAGCTGATAATATGTTTCATAGAACAAAAAAAAGGAAGGTTTTTCAGATAAAAAACCTTCCTAATGAAAATTTTAATTGGATTACATTTCGCGCAACCAAATGTTGCGGAAACTTACAGCGTTACCATGGTCTTGTAAACTGATTGGACCAGCGCCATGTACCGGATTTAGCGGTTGGCCAATGTATTCCGTTGTCCCTTGAATTTTAGTGTGATTCTGAACAACAACTCCATTGTGTATAACAGTTACGTATGCAGGTGTTTCAATACCGCCATTTACCGTAAATACGGGTGCTGTATAAATGATATCATAAATATTCCATTCGCCCATCGGAGAAGTTGCATTAACCAATGGTGCAGTTTGTTTGTAGATACTTCCTGCTTGGCCGTTGCGATAAGTACGATTTTTATACGAGTTTAATACTTGTACCTCATACATTCCTTGCATGAAAATACCACTATTCCCTTTTCCCTGACTTTTTAGGGTTTCTGGCTCGATAGGGGACTGCCATTCAATATGCAATTGGTAATTTGTGAATTTTTGTTTCGTAGAAATATGACCTGCTCCACGTACAACAGTCATTTTGCCATCTTGAACTTTCCATTGCGCTGGGCCACCATCTTTGATCGATTCCCATTGATCTAAATTCTTACCATCAAATAACACAATTGCATCAGAAGGAATAGCTCCCGGTGTTACCACACGTACTTCTGGATCCCAAAACTCAGTAGCATCTGGTTTAGTTGGATTTGTTACTACGTGGCGTTGATCTTGTGCTTGAGATGCGAAACATACACCTAGGCCTAATACGGCAATAATTATCTTTGTCTTTTTCATATTTAGATGAGTCATTTTTGAACAAAAAAAAACCGGTATCAAATACCGGTTCTAATTTCAAGAAATATTTATTATTTAGCAAATGAAGCTTTGATAGCCTCAACGTCTACTAATTTAATAATAGGTCTTTGTTTTAAGATTTTGATAGCTTCAACTTTATTGTTAGCTACTGCTTTATTTCTTCTGTCTTTTCTTTTTAGTCTAGTTACGGCCATGTCGATAATAATTTTGGTCTGCAAAAATAGGAATTATTGGTTATATATCAAATAATATCCCTCGAATAATTAAATTTGTTTTATGAAAGTATTACAAAAGCCTACAAACGCTAGAGGCACACGAGATTTTGGTCCCCAAGAAATGGCTATTCGTAGCTATGTGTTTTCAACGATTAAGAAACATTTTGAGGCGTTTGGCTTTCAGTCAATAGAAACCCCAGCCATGGAGAATCTGTCGGTATTAACAGGTAAATATGGCGATGAAGGAGATCAATTGCTTTTTAAAATTATTAATTCAGGGGACTATTTAAGCAAAGTTCATGGTGATCCCTTGACATTAGGTTCTAAGTCATTACTTCCTCAGATTTCTGAAAAGGGCTTACGCTATGATTTAACAGTTCCTTTTGCTCGATTTGTAGCTATGAATCGCAATGATATTGCTTTCCCTTTTAGACGCTCACAAATCCAGCCAGTTTGGCGTGCAGACCGACCGCAAAAGGGGAGATATCGTGAATTTTATCAATGTGATGCAGACATTATAGGGTCAGATTCATTGGTCAATGAAGCGGAATTAATTGCACTTTTTCAAGCAATTTTTCAATC
>JACCDY010333590.1_pt1 | contig 42876 bp, 40 predicted proteins | sample 7446391 | NCBI WGS metagenome assembly JACCDY01 (sample SAMN15323451, study PRJNA562643) | freshwater metagenome | isolation source: river surface water | place: USA:Blue River Watershed | collected 2017-08-18
TGGATCCAGAGTCTGACTTCGTGATATTGGAGAGCAATAAGAGGAAGAGCAAGACCTGAGTTGGTGTTGCACCAGAAGATAAGAGGTACGAATAAGATGTAATCTTGGGTAAAGTTACCTTGAGCATCAGGGGCTCTTAAGGCAGTTAATTCAGGGACATTACCAACTAAAGCTCTGTAAGCAGGTTCAGTGTTAATATCCTTGGTAAGATCATGCCATACACTCATCCAGTGACCGTAATGTTTATCGATTTGTGAACCACCAATTTCGAATTGGATGTAATCGATGATGAAGTTACCGACTTCTTGTACCCAAGCGAATAAGTATTGCTTTCTAGCAAGTTCATCTTGAGGATAGTTAGTCATAGTGACTTGACCAAGTTCGATTCTGAGATACATTCTGGTTACTAAATCACCATTTCTGGTAATAGTAACAGTGACTCTCTTACCGAAATCAGCAGTACCGTTAAGGGATAATTCAACGGTTTCAATAGCAAAGTTAGTATATCTTCTGTATACTACTTTAAAAAATGTAATTTGAGGATTACCAGTAAGGTAAACGTCTTGAGCGCCGTAAGCGACTAATTGCATTAAACCACCACCCATTGTGTTATTATATATTATTGATTTAGAAAAAAAAATTTTTATTTTCGCAAAAAATAAATTTATATATTTTAACTAAAAAACTTATTTTTTAATTAAAAATCTGTTCAAATTCATATTAAATCTATATAAAAATTTTTTTAATTTAAAAAGTTGTTTAAATTAATCTATATATATGAATAATTGCCAGTTCAAGTTTAAACCAGACAAAATAAAGTACTTGTCCAATATAGATACTTTAGATAGCACTCACAAAAAAACAATTGATACTATCAACAAGAAACGTGAAGAAGTTCCCAATAAGCTCAAAAAATTAGATAAAGCAAGGTCAGATTTAGAATTATTAGATAAATCGAATCCTACTGATAATGATGATTATATTTTTAATCGAGCACAAATTATTGAAGAAATTAGTAGATTAGAAGAAGAAATAAAACAATCGGAAAATTATGAAGATGAAATAGATTATTATAGTAAAACATATGATATATTATTTAATTACTATGATATAATAGATGCACAAAATCCGATAGAAATAAAACAATTTACTAATGATTTTTCAGATGATCAAACTTCTTCTACCAGTGTTATTGTTGATAATACTCCCAACAATAATCCAGTTACCGATATAAATACAGTTAATGATATTGATGAATCAACAGAAAATGAATTAACTAATACAGAAACTGAAACTGATATAAATTCAAATTCTAAACCTAATTCTAATTCTAATACAAATCCAGATAATAATTTTAGTGTTGATGGTATCGATATTTTTAATTCAAAAACTAGTAAATTAGATTTGCTTAATCAACTTTCAAAAATGAAACGAAAAGAAAAAAAGACAACAAGAAAAAGAGTTAAAAACGTAGAATCATTAATTAAAGACAATAATAATATATTTGACTATATTGAAGGAAGTAAAAATCCAGGTGTAACAATAATAAACAATTCAAAAAATCAGAGATACGACAGAGCATCATTATTTGAAGATTACAAAGTATTAATAGAAGGTTATGTTTCTAAAAAGAAAAATACTAAACCGTGTATCAGTTGTGGGGTAGATAAAATTCTAATTCATAATGAAGGAATATATGCATGTATGAAATGTGGAGAAGTAGAAAATTGTATAGTAGAAAGTGAAGTTACAAATTACAAGGATCCAATGATAGAAAAACCAACATTTCCATACAAAAGAAAAAATCATTTTTGCGAGTGGATTTTAATTCTTAACTGCTCGTTAGAGTGGATCTTAAAAAGATCTGCTAATGTAAATTATATATATTAAAAGTAATATAATTTATGTGACACATCCAAATTGCGGGAACAGATTCGAATCTGATTACCACTTAACTATAATAGTTATTATATAGCTAATAACAAAATAGTTAAGGACCACGGATAACACCCGTACCCAATGGTAAAAATATTAGATTCAATAATCCAATCCGCAGCCAAGATTTCAAATATAGATTTGGAATAAGGTTCAGAGACTAGATGGATGTGGACAGACCTAGTCTGTATAAGGTATAGTCCATTGACCTGATAGATTTAATAAATGCCAGATATAAAAATAAAATCTATCCAAGGGGTTAAGTCAATTCCAAGCCAAGGAATCTACGGAGATTCCTGATAACGTTATAGAAATGATTAAAAGTGAAATAAAGAAAAACCGTATTAAAACAATAGATTATTCTCAAATTTCCAAGGTTAAAAGTATACTGAAAAAATTAAAATTAAATGATTATTATGAACATATTGCTTATATAATTTCAAAAATAACAGGAAAACCAGCACCATCAATTAATAGAGAAACTGAAGAAAAACTTAAAAAAATGTTTGACAAAATACAAGAGCCTTTTGAAAAACATTGTCCTAAAGATCGTATTAATTTTTTATCATATTCATATGTATTACATAAATTCTTCCAATTACTTGAATTGGATGATTATGTCAAATGTTTTCCATTACTTAAATCCAGAACCAAATTACGTATTCAAGATGAAATATGGAAAAACATTTGTAGAGATTGTTCTTGGCAATTCTATCCTAGTGTATAGTATTAAAGAGACATATCATTTTTATACTGTATATAATTTATACATTAAAAATGTATATATTATAAATTATTTTTATAGAATTAAAATTTTATATATATAGACTTTATATCAATGGAAAAATCTCAAAACAGTCAATCAACTCATAATCAAATTAAAAATAATTTGATTCAACAACTAAATAATATTCAGCACACTCCAGTAGATAAACCGGTATATGATGGAAATTATATATTATTAAATAGAACAATTAAATTTCTATTAAATTTTTTAATAGCATTTATATTTTTAAAATTAATTATAGGTAAATATCCTGACCTTAGTTTAAATCAACTAATCTTGGTATTTTGTACTGTAAGTTCTGTATTATTATATATTTTAGATTTAACATATCCATCATGTAGTTTATAAAAACTATTTGTAAATCAATTGTAAAACTATTTGTAAAACAATTGTAAAACAATTTAAAAACAAAATTATTAATTTTAATATATAACTTAAAATGTCAAATTTTGCAAATGAAGATTATCTCGATGAGGACAAACCATTCAGTAATTTAGTTAAAAAACAAAATTTCTGTGTGATTTCAATGTTAACTCCCAATGCTTTCCCTGAATCAAAACGTGAACAATATAAAGATCAAAAAATTCTTGGTGTAAAGGTACGTGGTGTATTTGAAACTTATGAACAAGCAAAGGCTCGTGCTGAGCAACTTCAAAAGTTAGATAAATTCCACAATATCTTTGTAGGTGAAGTAGGTAAATGGCTTCCATTCAATGTTGATATTTCCACAATGCAAACTGAGGAAGATCCAGTTTACAGAGAGAAATCACTCAATACTTATATGAAGGCTTATAAGGATTCTCTCAAGGAAGAGGAAGTTGAAGAAAAACAAAGAAAGGAAGAGGCTCTTAAGGGAGCTAAGGTTGTCACAGGTGAAACTGATGCACCTGTATACACAGGTATTGGTAATCCTGAACCATCAGTACCTGGTCAAGTACCTACCCCTTATAATCCTAACGAAACTGCTACTTCAGAAGGTGGTGTTTCTGAACAAGAACAATCAGAGAAGGTTCAACAATATGCTAATACCCCTGATGTATCAGTAGATGAACAAATTGAACAAGCTAAACAAGATAGAAGCAAGATTGAAGAAGATCTTAAACAAAGTAAGACCAATATGAAAGATCTCGAAGATAAATTATCTACTATTAATCAAATGTATGCTGAACTTAAAAAGTAGATAAGATAAATATTTTTTAAAGTCTTTTTTTTAATATAATTAATATATAAAAAATCATATATTAATATATAAATGAATTTAGTAAAAGGGTTATTTATAATAATATTAATAATAGGTATAGTGTTATTAACAGTATATTTTTTATCAAAAACGGAAGTATCAGCAAAATGTGATCAAAAAGTAATATATAAATATTTACCAAGAACATTAGAGGAAGAAGAAACAGACCCAATTTATGTAACTCAAATATTTAGAACAATGTTTACCCAACCATCAATTTGGATTGATTCTACATATCAGGATACAATTAGAAAAACTGAAGCAATTAATAAGTATTTTATATCTCAACTTTAATTTTCATCAGAATCATCAGAATCATCAGAACCATTAAATTCAGTACATTCAATACATTCCCATCTTCCATGTTTTTCACAAATAGACATTTTTTTATATGAAGCTTTTATATATCTTTTACCGAAAAAATATATAAAATAGATAATAATAAAACAATCAATAATATTTAACTCCATTTTCTATAATAGTATTATATAAAAATTTAATCAATTTCTTTTGCATTAAATGCAGTATCTATAAGAGGATAACCAAAACCTCTTGAATTAATTTCTTGTATTTCATCATTTGTAAGAATTAAAGGATTGTTAGATAATTCGGGTCAGATTGTCATGTACCTAGTTCGATAGTATGATTTAATAAAGTCTTAGTTTGATTAAAATCCATGTTTGTTTTTTAAATTTTAGTTTATAATACAAAATTTATATGGATTGTTATGTCAGATTATTTATCAACTTTTTCAACTTTCATAGCAGGAGGAGCTGATTTCTTTTTATAAACCTCCATAATATCAAATGTTTTAGTTTTCTTTTTCCAGTTTTTGTCATAATTTTTATTATGGTAATCAACAAATTGTTTGCATCCAATCATACCAACAGATTCATTTTCAGCTTTGTACCAATAAATTTTTTCAAGAAAACTAGCTCTTGCACCACGATTTACTATAACCATTGCACCAAAATCATTAGTTAATTCTTTAAATACTGCTCTAAATGCATCAAATGTAGGAAACATACCAGCATAGTGGTCATATAATCTTTTTAAGTTTGAATAGAAATCTTCAGCCAGTAAAAATATATAGTCAAAGTTACATCTAAGTTCAGGAGTAATACCTAAAGGGAACTGCATTGTTAGCAAATACATCAATCTATAATGTCTACCATTAAAAAGTAATTCCATAATAGGCTGGTCCTTCATCCATTGACCTTTTTTAGATAAACAATCATCCATAAGTATAAATCCTCTTGGATCAACAACTTTACCTTCTTTAGCTTTATCAACTTGTTTTTCAATCATCTTATCTTGTCTAAATAATAATTTTTCTATAATTTCACTACGATATTCAAAGTGAATATAGGTATCAGGAAAAAAGTCTGAATAAAAAGGTGGATTTGCCATCTTTTCTGTTGGTGCAATAATTATACCTACAGGTATATCCTTGAAATGTTTTAAAATAGAACGACAAACCCATGATTTACCAGAAGCTCTTTTAGCAATCATAACTATTGCTGGATTTTCACACATTGTGGATAATTCGAATTTTTTTATAGGTAAATTCATATTGCTACCTACTCTTACATCTTTTGTCGACATATATTATTAGATATATAATATACTTAAATAAAAAATTTAAAATTTAATTCCATATCTTAGGGAATTCTTTTGACTTATAAATATATTTGGGTCATCTAATTTATCTATATTTTTTTTAACTGCAATCAAATTTGGTATCGGATTATTATATTTTATAGATTGATTAATTAAATTAGGAGCAAATGAATTATTAGGTATTACTATATCATTTGTTATTCTATATTTGGAATTTAAATCTTGATTTACTGTATTATTTCCTAATATTTCTACATTTTTATTATTTAATATATTTGAAATCGGATTTGGATTTCCTATATTATTTACTTGATTGTTTAAACCAAGTTTAAATTTAGGTATTGTTAAATCTTCATTTATTCCAATTTTATTTATATCTGGGCTTACATTGTTAAGTTCATTGTCATCCCAAGTTGCAAATAAATAAAATAATAATATAACTATACCTGTTAATAAAACTGATTTAGTAATATCACCTGAATAATATTCACCATGTTTTACGATATCCCAATTTAAAATTACATAAATTATAACAAACAGTAATAATGTTATTAATATTATGTAATTTACAAATATTGATTTAATATCTAATTCTTTTTCCGAATTATTCATTATAATATATTAATTATATATATTTATTGTATATATTTTTTATTTTGCTAAAGAATCATAATATGATTCTATTTCTTCAAATTTTGCTGGTAATTTATTTTTTTTATTCATTACAACTTTTACATTTTTTTTACTATTGGTTCCAAGTTTTCCTAATTCGTTTAATTTATCTGTAGGTTTAATTCTCATTGCTGGTGGACTATTAATATCTATTAAACTGGTTTTTGATAAACTTTGATTTTTTGATGATGATTCTGTGGCTCCTGTTGTCCCACCCATTAAATCACTTAATTCTTTACTTTTCATTGATGATCTTGTTAAATTATCACTATCTAAAGACGTTTCAGACATTTTAGATTTTTTACTAGGTTTTTTTGATGACACAGATTCAGAATCAGACTTAGAATCAGACTTAGAATCAGACTTAGAATCAGATTCAGTACCAGATTCTAAAATTAATGAACCTTCTGATGAACTTGTTGCATCTTCTGATGTTAAACTATTACCACCTGCTTGTACTCCTGATTGTGATCCTGATTGTGCTCCTGATTGTGCTCCAGATTGTATTCCTGATTGTGTACCAGAAATACTTGTTTCAAGTTCGTGTTTGCCCATTGAATTCTTTAAGCTTTCATGTTCAATTTCCTTGTGAATAAAATTTTCTAATTCAGCTCTTTTTTCAAGTGGGTTTGCATCTTCAATATTAACAAATTCATCTGATACTGATTCAATTGTAGCTACATTAGGTCTATCTCCATATTTTTTATTATTCATCATGTCATAAACTAATTTCTTGACATTATCTAATTCCTTATCTAGATTATTATGTTTCTTTGTAAATTCAATATTTAAATAATCTTCTAGTATTTGATTATAAGGTAATGTTTTTTTAATTGCCATTTCGATACAATTTTTAATTATTTCAAAAATATCTCTTTTATTGTTTCTACTGTTTAAGAATAATTCTGGATTTTCCTTAAAATATTCACATGAAATAATATAACATTTGTGAATAAAATCTTTTATTGGAATTTGATTATAAATTGTATTATCGGTATACATTGATTCTTCTAATTTAGGATCCCATGTTAAAAATAATACATAACTTTTAAAACATGCTCTTATTAAATTATCAAAGAAATCTGAACAACCTGATTTCATCTTGATTCTATTATATTCTTCTTCTATTTCATGATTATTTAATTCTCCAATACCTTCTAACGTTTTTTTAAAAATATTAATAATACCTGGGTTTGGAATCTTTGCTCCACGTTTATTTTTTTGTTCAATTTGTTCATAAACATTTTCAGCATATTTAAACATACCTTTTATACCATGAAAAATATGTGGGACCAATATTCCACTCAGATAATTATTAAATTCATCTTTACATTCTACTAAATATCTAAAATCCATTTTTGATATATCAATAAAATATTATTATATTTTTATATTAAAATTTAAACTTTCTAAACCACAATATTTAAAAAAATTATTATATATGATCTAATATTTCTGATATGACATTAAGAAAAGAAGGAACCAATATGTCTATTATTCATAGACCAAACTTTGCTGACATCATAGTCGATCACCCCATCGATAAATTTAATGTGGCTATTGGTAATAGTTAAAATATTAAAAATTATGCGTTTTAACAATGCCGATGGATAAATTTAATAGAATAAGTTTAACTAACTGGACCTAAAAAAGTATAATATCTAATCCTGATTTAACAATCAAACCACTTAATAATTCAATATAATTTGAATATAATTAAAGAATAGAAACCACAATATTATTTTGTTTCCATTCAATAATTGCATTAGGAAACTTTAATTCAAGTATTTTATTCAAGTCCAAACCATATAATCTAAAGCAATATTTAATAAATTCACATTTATTTTCAAAAGGTCTTAATTGAGATTTAGAAAATTTTCGTGAATACCATAGGTTATCAAATAGTTCATTAAAAATTCCATATTGAATATTATATGTGTCATCAGTATTAGGATTAGAATATGAATTTAAAATTTGATTATCAATTTGTTTAATATAATTAATAATTTTATCCAAAGTTATTACTGAAATCATTTTATTATACCACAAGTTCATTTGTTCGTCTAAAATACTTTCTTTATTTAATACCATACCTAAATTATGGGTTGTTCCATCTAATGTAGTAAATGTTAATTTACCATCTGTCAATTCATATTTTACTTCAAATTCATTAATTTTTGGTTGTTCATTCATATTGTGATATATTATTGATTACAAATATTTTAAAAATTTTAAATTAAATTTTTATTGATAAATTTAATAGAATAATAAAAAATTTATTTATGGATAATATTTAGTTGGTATTGCCACCACGAGTACCATAGAAATCAGCTTGATTAGGGGTCATGCATACACAACCATAACCATCTTGATAATTCATACCTGAGTAGTTGTTAGCAACATATTTTTGGGCATAATCACAATTGGTTTCATTTTTGTCAGTTAATTTGAAGGGAGGAGCGTATTGGGCAGGGCAACAGTTGGGAGAGATCTTGAAATAAGTAGGATCATATTGGGCAACTGAACCATCAGGGTCTAACATATAGGTTCTTTCGAATTTTTGTTTAAGAATTTTATCATCAACCATCTTGGTAATTACATCGACTTGGGGGTCTTTAGCGTTAGCAGTCCATTTGTATCCTCTGTTATCGAAGGAGTCTCTGGTGCTACCAGAATTTTGTGCCTTATTTTCATTTACACCAGAATCAGAAGAAGGACCCATGGTAGCAGGAGGACCTTGTTTGTATATACCAATATCTTCTTTATCACCATAATCAAGACTATCAGCAATTTCATGATAATTATTGTAAACAAAATTTTGAGAATCAACAGCGAAACCTTCTTCTTTCTTTACGAATTGGTTATCATTGAATTTTTGGTTATAGAGATAAGCTAATATCACTAAAATAATTAAACAAATAATAATTTCTCTTAACTTATACATATTATATATATTACAAATATAAATTAATAACAAAAAAATAAAAAAAAGACTATATATTTTTTTTAGCTAAAAAATATAATTAAATTATATTTAAGTAAAAATTTATAAAAAAAATATATTAAAAAAAATTTTTAATAAGATACAATGGAATTCTGTATACATCATATCTATTTGTTTCATTATTTTTTATGTTTAAATAATAAAATTGTTCATCGTAAACAATAATAATTATATTATCTTCATAATCCAAACTATCAAAATGTTCAGTAGAATAATTAATGTAAACTAATACAAGTACAAGAATAAATATAAAAATGGTTCTATTCATTTGATATAATATAATTATATTAACATAATAAATTAAATTATAGGTAAATATATATCAGGTAAAATCCATTCGTCAGTTCCTGATAATTTTATTCTAGGATAAAAATCAATAAATAAACCATATCTACTAAGAAACTGATTAATTTTATCAATATATTGAAAATTGGTTGATATATTTTTATAAAAGAAATTTTCAGGTATTTTTACATTATTATTTCTCATTAATTTAGAAAAATCAAGCATTTTATTATAAACTTGTTTTGATTTGTAATAACATTCTTTTAATTCAATAGAAACTTCTTTAATAAAGATATCAATATCATATTTAATACTATCTCTATTTAATTGTAGTTTATGAATAATATATAAACCTTCTGGAGCTAGTACAAGTGATCCTAAAAGTTTTCCGTGATTATGGTGATCAATAAAGTGTATAATATCTGCAATTGATGGGAATTCATAAATAATACTATCTTTAACTCTTGAACCTAAATAAGGTGTTTTTGGATGAGTATGATAAATATAATTACATAATAACAAATTATCATTTGCTTTTGGTTGATAAATAATAGGATCACCTTTATCAACTCTCATATCAGTAAAAACATTAATATTGTATACTCTGTTATCTTTGTAATTAAGTATACCATAATGTTCAGAATATCTATTTATTTTACTTGTATAAATATTTTTTTCGTTTTCAATATATTTTTCTTTACTACCATCTTCATAAAGTCCATCAATAATGTTAATATTATTTGTACTTAACAAAATATATTCATATGTTAAATCTAATTTTGTCTTACCTATTTGCTCATATAAATCAAATTCAATCATATTATGTTCAGTTAACATGTGGATATCCAAATAACTAATATTAATATCTTTTTCACCAACTACATTGGATTTATAAATATAATCTATATCAGATTCATAATGACATTTTGAACATTTTTTAATATTTTTTTCAGGCTGCAACTTTGAAATTATTTTATTAATTTTATTAAGAAGTATAGTAGAATTTGTATAAATATAGTTAACCATTTATATACAACATAGAAATTTTAAAAATAAATTATTTCAGTAATTAAATAAAATTGTTTATATTCTCCATTAGATTCAGTGACAACACATAATAAATTTATTTCTTCATCGTAGTATTTAATTTTCATATTTGATTTAATAATTGAATTTATAATTATTTTTATATCATCATCTTTAACTTTATTAAAATCTATTTGATTAGATTTTAGTAAATATTCTCTGATAGTATGCGAAACAAATTGAGTTTTCTGATCAATATATGGATTTGAATCAGACCAAATAATATTATTATTAAAATATGTGAAAATTTGTAAATATTTACATTTTAATTCCTTATTGTCATATTTAATGGTCATGATATCATTATCAAATTGGTCTTTAATTATTTTATATTTAAAATCTGTAATATAGTTAAAAAACTTTTTGGAATTATTATATTTTATATTCATTATAATAATTTAATGAAAAAAATTATTTTATTCAAAACCATATTTATCAAATCTGTATGGTTGAGATAATTTTCTTAAGCTTTGGCATTTTTGACTATATAAATATTTAATATAAGGAGTAGGATTACATAAACCAAATTCTGAATAGAAATGATCTTCAGTTAAATTTTGAACAATTGATTCACTTGATAAAATTGTTTTATTAAATAATTCTATTTCATTCTTAGGATAGAAGAATCCTACACCATTATATATTCCTGAACCTCCACAAAATTCGTTTTTTAAGTTTTCCAAATTAATATCTTCGGAAGTATCATATGGTAATTTAATAAAAATATTTGGAATATCTTGGATAACTTCAAATGCATGAATATATCCTTTTTGTTTTTCTATACTACAACCTTGAATTCTGTCAGAAGCTAATCTAAAATTAGGAGTAAAAAATACAATTATTTTATCATTTCCTAATTGAATATTTTCAGTATTAAAACCTCTTTTATTATCAATTGAATGATATAAAACAGTACCTTTAGGTATAGTAAAAGTTTTAATTTCTCCAGTAACAAAACTTGGTTTCGGAAGATATAAATCTGGAAACATAGACATATAATTATCACAAATTTCTCTTTTTATTATTGTGCCATCTGGATTAGTAATAGTTTCTTGTCTGCATATTTTGTTTGTTCCTTGTGGGGTCATACCTTGAGGAACAAATCCAGTAACTGAAGGATTCGCCATAGGAGGTTGTGATTGAACTGTACCTACCATATCCATTGGTAATGGTACTCCAACAGGATTAGGTGTTGGAATACCCATATCCATACCTGGGGGTAGTTGTGTTGTCATACCCATATCCATACCTGGGGGTAGTTGTGTTGTCATACCAATAGTACCTGGGATATTAGTAGGTGTTCCAATCATAATTCCTTGTTGTTCGGCAAATTCACCTTGTCCTCCGGTTTGCATAGTTTTTTTATTTGTTCTATATTTTGTAAAATTAAGATTTAAAAATACATTTTTTACAATATTAAAATCAGAATAATTATTATTTAATTTAGAAAAATCAGATATATTTTTTAAATTATTTATAGACATGATAATAATTAATTATAATAAAATAATAATATAAAAAAAATATTATATAATATAACAAATGGAACTAGATTATAAACAAAGAGAAAATATAAAAAAATTATTATGTTATAACATAGTAAATAATTCAAAATGTGTATATAAGGGTAAATGTATGTTTGCTCATACATTATCAGAACAAAAAAAAGATTCCATAAGAGAAACAATATATGATATGATATATAATATGGATGATCTTAGTGATATAGATATTTATGATGACAAGGCATTATATGATGATTTAATAATATATACAAAAGAATGTAAAAATTGTATAAATAAAAAATGTCCAGGAGGATATAATTGTAAATTTGGAGCTTGTTCCAAAGAAATTAAAATATGTTACAACGATATGATGTATGGAAGATGTTATAACTCAATAAAAGAAGAGAAAAATGAAAAAATATTAATTAAAAGATGTATACATGGAGTACATTTAACAGAAAAAAATTTAATTCCTTATTATCAAAGATTACCTCTAGATATCTATTCAGAAGATACTGGAATATTTCATTTTAATAATATAAATTTTAATACAAAAAACAATACTATTTCATTGGTATTAAATGATAAAACAGTTGGAATAGCAAAAGATATAATTAATAAAAAAATGGGTAAAAATGAATTTATAAAATATTTTAGTGAAATGACAAAGTCTGTTAATTCTGATATTGATTTATCAAATAATGAATTGCTTGATAAAGATGAAATTGAAGAATTAAGAAAATATAAATATAATGAATATTATGAAAATTTTAATGAATTGATTATTGATAATACAGAAATATATCAAAATAATGATATAAATTTACAAACAAATATATTAAATGATAATATTGATAATGTTAAAAAATTAAATTATAAAGAAAATAACAAAATATATGAAAATATAAAAAACAAATTAATTAATGTGGAAATTTATCATGAAGAAAATATGGATTTTAAAAATAAGAATGATGGACACTTAAATATTTTAAAAACGGACTCAGATATTACGAATATTACTAATGATGATATTAAAAATAATTATAAAACTGAAAACAGCTGTATAAATATAATATTTGATAATGATAAAGAATATCCAGTAATTAAAAATATAGATATTGAATAAATTTTTAATTAAATATTTTATAAAAATTTATATAAAATATTGATTTATAGTTTATATAATAATAAGTATATATACAGAAAATGCCAGATAACAATCTAATGCAAAATAAATACAAACCCAATAAATTGTCAGATATTATTGGAAATTATAAGACAATAGATTATATAAAAAATTGGTTAGAAAATTATGATGATGTTAAGGATTTTTTAAAAAATAATGGTTTATTAAAAAAGTCATCAAAAGGAAGAAAGAAAAAACTTAATAATATAACAGAGGTTGAAGTGGAATATAGTAAAAGAAAAGGTAATTTATTAATTACTGGTCCACATGGTTGTGGTAAATCTTCGATAATAAATATAATATTAAAAGAGTTAAATTACGATGTAATAAATTTAAATATGTTAGATTCTAAAATTAAAATAGATGTAGATTTAATATCAAAACTATCAATTAAAAACAATATAATTTCTAATTATAATATTGAAGATATTGATTTTAAAGATGTGAAAGATTTAGAAAAAAAAATAGTTAATAAACATGGTAAAAAGTTAGTGTTACTCATTGATGAATTAGAGTCTGTAATAACTCTAAATGATAAAGTTGGAGTTTTTAATATAATTAAAGATAATAATTTCAACAGATGGATGCCAATAATAATTATTACAAATAATCAACACAATAAACAGTTAAATGAGACTAAAAAATATTCAAATGAAATTAAAGTATATCCTCCTTTTCAGAGTGAAATAAATAAATGGTTACAAAGTATATGTAAAATTGAAAAAATTCAATTGGATTGGGACCAAACTAATAAATTTATTGAATATTGTCAAAATGATATGAGAAAGATGTTAATACAATTGGATGAAATAAAAATAAATTATGGAAACAAAAAAATTAATAGTAATATATTTGATGATTTTATGAATATAATGAAAAGAAAAGATTTAGATTTTGATTTATACAAAGCAACTGATAAAATGTTAACTGACTATAGAAATATTGAAACATGTATTGAATTATATGAAACAGAAAAAGTATTAATGCCTTTAATGATTCATGAAAATTATCATAAATTTATTAAACCCGATCAATATACAAAAGTATTAAATAATTTATCGACAGGAGATATATTAGAAAACTATATTTATGGTGAACAAAACTGGGATTTATTAGAAATACATGGATTTATAAGTTGTGCAATACCATCTTATTATATTAATAAACATTCAAACGGTAAGAAAACAGGTACTTTAGTATTTGCAGCTGATTTAAATAGAACATCAGTTAAGAAAATGAATAAAAAAAATATAAATAAAACTAATGAAAGTATAAATAAGAATTCAAAAGAGAATATAAGAAATAAATCAATAGATGAATTCATATATATGGGTGAGATAGTAAATAAAATCAATGAAAATAAAAGCACAAAGAACTCGGATAACAATTATATAAACAATATAATCAAAATTAATAAACTTAAAAATAACAAAGTATAAAACAATTATTTTCAAAAGCCTATACAGATATTTTAATCAATTATAAAAATATATAATAGAATTTTGAAAAAATATATATAATAAATTTTTTTTAACGAAATATTAGGTAAAAAATTTTACTTAATATAATAGATTTTTTTTAATAATTAATTCATTTTTCGTAAAAAAAAATATATAATTTATTATATATACAGTATGTCAAATCCTAATACATCATTTAACAAACCTTCTGAAAGAAGTGACAACGATATTGATAGGGAAGTTGCTATCATACTTAAGAAAAATAAGGGTAAAACTAGCTATCAAATCATGGAAGAACTCAAAGGTAAATACAAAGATGATGAAATTGTTGATTCAATCATGAGAAAGTATCACGACAAGATGAAGAGAGTTAAGAAATTAGCTGAAAAAATCAGAGAAAGACTCCAAGCTAAACACCCTAATCTTTCTATGAAAGAGTATGTTGATAAAGTAACTGAATACAAAAAGAAATATGACTTTGATGACTCAGAAATGGATTTAATCCTCAAGTTGCTCTTTGTCACCAGAGAAGGTGCTCAACATGAACTTTATGAACCTGCCCTCACTGAAATGAGCAAGGCTTTAGGTTTCCAACCTGCTTCATGGCAAATGTCTGGTAAACTTAGAGTTGCTAAGGATGAATTAGATGTTGCTAACAGCGTCAGACAAATGGCTGCTGCTACCAAGGAACTCCACAGTCAAGTTACCATTCAATCATTAATCTACCAAGAATGCTCAGATGCTTTAATTAACACCCAATTCGAAAAGGCCAGAGTTAACTTATTCTCCTTCGTTCACCCTGTAGTTGCTGCTCTCTTCATTCCTAAGATTAACTTACTTGACTCACACATGTTATTAGCTTCTATTGCTGAAATCGTTGATCTTAAATTCGAAGGTATTGATCTTAGAACTTTACCCGAATATGAATTATACTGGGATATCTGTACCGATCCTTCTGAAACTGCTTGCGTCAACAAGACCAAACCTTTCACTGATTTATTCAACAGAGCTCAAGTCCAAACTAAACTTTGGGAATCAGTTCTTAACCTCAGACAAGGTAAATACTACACCAATGATTTAAGCTCATTCATTCTTGCTATTGACCAATGCAGAGCCAGTGTCTTCGATGCTGCTGATCTTGCTTACATCAAGGATGAAGGTACTATCTTAAGAAAATTATTCGCTGCTTTCTCACTTAGACCCACTATTGTCCAAACCGTTCCTTTCTATGGTATTACCCAAAATATGTCTAATATCTCAACTGTTGCTTCAATTCATATTACCACTTTACCTATGATTACCCTCAGAATCCCTGCTGGTATCAACAGAGGTCTTGTTGGTGATGACATCCATCTCAAGGATGCTGTTAACCAACAACAATTCTACATTCACCATAGACAAATCACTGTTAAACAACAAAGCATCTTATACTCAAGAGAAATCTTAGTATTCTATGTCCACAGAAGATACCAAACCATTAACTACTTAAGATTAGCTAAACCTTATGAAATTGCTGCCTTACCAGTTACCATGTCACAATTCGAGAGATTACAACAATCTGGTATTGCCTTCGATGACTCATTCGAAACTGCTGACCAAACTTTCGAATTTAAATCAGGTGTTTATGTTAATACCATTACTGAATCTACTGGTGCTGGTTCACCTGCTCTCATTGTTGGTTGCTCTGCTATCATCAAATGCTGCCAACCCAGAGCTGGTTCAATCACCCAACCTATCCACTTACATTACAATCCTTTAGACTTAAATAACAAGGGTATTTGTGCTGATGATGTTGCTCTTGGTGGAAAGACTGGTAGTGCTTCTATGGTCACTGGTCTTACTGGTGTTGTTCCTGCTGCTACTGAAAGCAGATACATTAAACCCCTTTCTGCTATCGACACTGCTTCATGTGATAACTTAATGAAGAACTTTGGTACCCTTTACATCTACCAAGTTAAAGGTTTAACTAATGGAAGTCTTTTCAAACAATAAATTTAATAATTTAACTAACTGATTAAAATAATTTTAATTTTATTTACATAGTTTTATAACTATATAAAAATCCAATAATAATTTATAAAAAAACCAAATAATAATTTATAAAAAATCCAATAATAATTAATAAAAAATTTAATTAAAAACCCCGTTAGGTGGGAAAAATGTGGTAGTTACAGATGGGAGAGCTAATCTTCCTGCTCTAGAAACATTAACAGGTAGAGGAATAGGTTCAATAGGTTTATCTAATTGTTTAATATATTCATCGTCTTGTTTAATCATTGAAATCATGTCTGGAACAATTTTCTCAACTGCTCTATGATTTAATATTTTAACTTGATGAATTAATTTATATGGCTGATTCATTGAATCAGTTATATATACATCTCTCATTACTACTAATAAATCTGATTCATTTTGATCTACTTCTAATTTATATTTTCCGTTAGTTCTAATAAATACCTCATATTTAATCATTTGTTGTAATCTATTGATATTTTGTGGACTAAAAAATATTTCACCCAATGGAGTAGGAGTAAATACACTTTTAACCATTGATTTTTGAATAGAACCTTCTGTTGCCCAGTTATTTTGACTTTGTAAATAACCTGTCATGTAATAATTTGATGGATTAAATTTTTTATCAATTGCACATTCATTATACAAATTTGATGGATTCGTTGGTACAAAATCTTTTGATTTGTATTTATCTACAAAACTATAATTCATTTTATTTCTATATTTAATATATAATTATAAAATAATTTATAATTACATATTTACTTAATTTATTTAGATTAAAATTAATTTAATATTTTTAATTTACAAAACATATTTTTCAATTATATAATCAAGCGAAATAGCAGGTTGACCTGGTAAAACATCTTGTCTAATAACTTCATTTTCGGAATAATGATACATTAAATCTTTTTGGTAATCTCTAATAACAATTTCTCCTTTATCTCTTGAAGCGCATCTACATGTATATTCATCAACATTTTCAATATACATAACTATTTCATATGTTTCATATTTTGTTTCATATATAACTAATTCACCTTTTATGAAAGGTCTTACATCACTCTTTCTAATATAATCTTTTTCATTATCTCTAACCATAGTACCTACACGATTGTGAACAAATCTAATAAAGTTATTTTTAATTACTTCTTCAATAGTATAGGTATAAGTGCCATCAGGATTAGTAGCTCTTAAATCTGTATTGACTTTTTCAAATAACTTAATTACATCTTCTGGAGGTTTAACTAATCCATAATTTTCACTTGCAAATTGACTAAAGTTATTAAAATCAATACAAGAAATAGCATGTTTTCTAATTAAATCTTGAATTTCAGTTTTAGAATTTCCAAATATTTCTGCAAGAATTCTATGTTGTCCAGAAGTCTTAAGATCATGATAATCATGATCAATTAATAATAAATCACCTCTACAAGGTACATAATAATCTACTTTATTAATATTATAAACCCAGAATTGAGAACCACCATCTCCATAAACATTAACATCTTTAACAAAGAAATTATGGTATATTGACATTTCATTAAATGTAAAATTAAATTTATTCATAATATAAAATGCTGATAACATTTGGAAAATAATTACTTGCCAATTTTCTTTGGATTTGTATCCAGAATAAGTTTGTACCCTAATATTTCTATTAATTGTATAAATATTAGAAGCCCAAGTAATCAAGTTAAAATTTGGTGATTCTGTTAATAAAATTGCAGCATTTCTACTATTATTTGGATCATGATCAGGCACTAAACTCTTGCCAATTTTCTTGTAATCAAAATTAGCATCATTGTTTAGGAAATAACAATATGATTGTAAGAAATTTGGAGAAATCATTGCTTTACAAATTTGTTCTCTAATATATTGATAATATTTAATATCTCTCCAAACATCAAAATCATCTGGTTTACTATTACTACCTTCAACTACTATATCAACTTTGGTACCACTTATTTCTGTTTTTGTAGCTTTTCTATTTACCTCAGGGAATTTAGCAACTAAAGCATCTAGTGTTAATTCATAATCTCTTAAGAGTAAACCAATCGAATTCTTTTGACACATCGAACTACCTTCAGCTTTATTATAAGTAATAGGATAACATGATTTATAAATTCTATAACCCTTACCTAAACTATAATATGGTCCACCTCCATGAATATTTGTATCAAAAGGATTTAATTGAGTTAAATTTAATCTTGAATTTAAACTATTGACATTACCTTGGAAATTTACATATTCACCTTCAGTTACTCTAATAAAATTACTTCTAATGTAATCAACTAAATTATTTCTTTCTTTTAAAGATTTATATGATAAGAATACTTCAGTTGGAGGAATAGCATCTTCATAAATCATATTAGCTGTTGGATGATCACCATTAGGACCACCTATTTTAATATGATAATCTTTGTAAATAAAGGGTGTGTAAAAGTTTTTCATGAAATTATTTAAATAAGTCTGAAATTGTGGAGGAAAATATGGACTAGATAATGCTAATGGTTGTAATGGTAATCCTACTTGTTTATCCATCAGAGGATTTGGTTTTTTAGGCTGATATAATTGTAAATCTAAAATAGGTTTATCATCCTTACCAGGACCAGGAACTACTGTAGGAATATTTGGCGCAACTTGTTCAACTAAAGGAGGATATGAACTTGGTCCTATAGGAACTACTGGAAATGCAGCCTTTGCTGCTTTTGATTCAAATGATTCTTGTTTTTGTTGGTAAATCTTTTTTTGATTTTCAGTATAAAATGGTGTATTAGCAGGTTCAGAAAAATCAGGAATTGTTTTAGCACTACCACCTTTTATGCCTTGGTCAAAAAAAAATTTTTTTTTTTTTTACCTGCACCTTCTTGAACAGGTACTGCACTAGGTGTACCTAATGTGCTAGAAACAGGTGCTGAATTAACTTCTGGGAGTTGAGCAAAATTGGTTTGACCTTTGCCCATTTCCATACCACCTAATCCAGGCATACCCATTGAAGGCATACCCATTGGAGGCATACCCATTGGAGGCATACCCATTGGAGGCATACCCATAGGGCTACCCATTCCCATACTAGCAGAACCCAAATCCATACCACCCATTGAGGGCATACCCATAGGTCCACCCATTGAGGGCATACCCATAGGACCACCCATTGATGGCATACCCATAGGTCCACCCATTCCTGGGATTCCCATAGGTGGCATACCCATAGGTCCGCCCATTCCTGGCATACCCATTCCTGGCATACCTTGTTTCATTAAACCCATATCCATAATTCTTGGTTCTGAACCAATTGGTTCTTCAGTTGAAAAATCACCTGTTCTTTGTTGTTGAGCAATTGCATTGATATCGAACATACCTTGCATTTCAGGTAATAAAGGAATCATTTGACCCTTATTTAAATTAGAGAATACTGAATTCATGTCTTTATTACTACCCATTCTTTGTTTTGACATAAATGAATTTGAACCTGAACTTGAAGAAGGAGGTAAAGTCATTTGTGATTGAGGATTATATTGTTCAAAAGATTTATTAGTTTTCATGTGTTTTCTCATATCTTCACTTTCACTTCCACCTTCTAAATCTGATAAGTCAAATGAAGTTGATGAATCTCTTGATTTATTTTTCTTAACTGTTTTTTTACCTTTTTTAGATTTTTTCATAAATCTTGAACTTCTTCTGCCATTTTCAATATCTTGGTCAATAGGAACTTTTTCTCTTTCATCATCACCCTCAGTCATTAAATTATCATTTTGATTTTCACGATCAGGATTTATTTTTCTTCTTTCAACCTCTTCATCTTCTTCATCTATTTCTCTTCTGTTCATTTCTTCAACGAAATCTTCATCAGATTCTTCAGTTTGATCAGTAATATTATCAATTGTATCAACTTCTTCTCTTACAACTTCTTCACCTTTTTCTCTTGATAATTTTCTTTTAGAAAGAGTTGATTTTTTACTTGGTTTTTTAGTAGTTTTTGATTTCTTTTTACCACCAGCTGATTGAAGTAATGAGCTTTTGCTTGATAATTTTCTATATCCTGAAAATACTTCAGTTAAAGAATGTTCACCTGTAGAAACTTGTTCTTTATTTTCATTCTTTTTAAATATAGATCTAGAATTTAAAGTATTCATATTTATAGAACTACTAAAGAAATTATTTTTTAATAAAATATGTATTGGAATTATTGTATCAGTATATATATTATAAAATTCATCTTCATTCATAATTTTTTTTTCAATTATATCTATTGAAATAAAATTGCTTATAATTATTTTTATTTTCTCAAAATTTTTATCTATCTTTTTGGAAAAATCATATATAGACTTGAAAAAGATATACATATCATAAGTAGGATTTTCTAAATCACTAAAACTTACAACCTTATTAGATAAACCCATTATTTCTGTTCTTCTATAATTAAATAATTTACAAATGAACTTTACTTTTTTTAATACAAATTTATCATCACCTAGTTTTAATTTTAATTCATCATGTTCTTCCATTGAAACCAAAAATGAATATATATTAAAAGAACCATGTCTAAAACTTCCTAATTTATAATTCATGAATGCATGGGAAAATAATATTTGAAAAAATAAATTATATAAATCATCGTGTCCTAATTCTTCACTTAATATATCACTTAAAGTTCTATAACTTGAAAAATGTTCATACAAACTAAAACAAAATTTTTTATTTAAATCTTTCTGATCAAGTATTCCAAATTCTTTTATTACCAAAGAATTATAATCAGAATTATCTTTAATTTGTCCATAATCTAAATTAAAATTACAAATATTTAATAAATAAAAAGGTATATTGTCAACTATAACAAATTCTGAAATTAATTGATTTATCATTAATTCATAATATATATCATTAATTGAATTTGAATCTTGATATTTTTCATTAAATTGTTGGATTACTACAGTTAATGGAAAATCTTTAAAATATTTCTTTAGTATTACCTTTTTAACTAAGCCACCAAATACACTCGAAATCAATTTAAAATTCTGTTTTTCACCAAAAGAATTTGATAATATTACTTGATAATCTACATTATTTTTAATTAATTCATTTAATGTAATGTTTTCTGGATTTAATTTTTCATATGAATAATTTTGATATATATCTTTCTTTCTTTCATATACAAATTCATATAACAAATTTACTAAATCCTTAATACTATTATAATTTATACTCATTATAATAATATTCACGATAAAAATTTACCTAAATAATTATTTTTTTATATTAAAAATTTATGAACTGAAAAATTAATGGAATGGACTGAAAAATTTATGGTCTAGTAAATCTACTGGTTTTAATAATTCATCATCTACAAGTAATCTACAACGTTTATTTACTTTTCCTGAACTATGACCTGGTCTATATTCCTCAGGTATTACATATGCTATAAACTTTTTTACTTCTATCGGAACTGATGATTCTGTCATTAATTCTGGCAAAAATCCCTTAAATATTAATGTACAAAAGAAATAATGAACGTCATAATACTGATTCTTTTTTGATGTTATATTTATTTTTTTGGTCCATTCTTGATATACCTTTGAATTTTCTACCACACCAGGAATACATGCAAAATCAAAATCCCATAAATATAAACAATATCCAATAGATGGTAATATATATTCTTTTTTATTTACCTTATATAAAATTTTCTTATTAGATGTATCTGTTTTTGATATTAATATATTGTTTGCTTTTAAATCATTATGTCTAAATGCTGGATATTTAGTTTGAATTGCCGCTAAAGTTGATATAATTTGAAAAAATAAACTTTGCCAATGAATTAGTTCTAATTTTTTAAAATGTTTTTTTAAAAACATACTTAAATCTCCACGATTTGCCCATTCTGATATAACTACTGAAACTGTTTCATAATATGCTCCTTCATGATAATTTTTAACAAATTCTGTATATTTTTGATTATCTGATGGAACAAATTCATCCTCCTGTAATTTTAAAAATGGTTTAATCGATGTATTAAATGTACATATTGGTAAAATTACATGTGGGGTTTGATTTTTTATAACAAAATATGATAATAATTTTAACATACATATTTCTGCATTTTCTGGTCTAGTTATGTTAAACATTGAACCATAACCATCTTTTTTTGGATATGCAACTACTTTTACTGCAAAACTCATTACTTCATTTCCATCATCATCTGATACTATACCTTTGAATGTGTTACCATATGCACCACTTTTAATATATATTAATTTGCTGTTTAATCTGTTTATAATATTATAAAAATTTAATGTTTTTTTACCAAGTACAGTTCTTGAATCTAAACTTTTTTGATCTTTTAAATCTTTTGGTCCTTCAAAAAATTCTGTTTCTAATCCAGAATCCATACTTTTTAATGGATTTATTTGTTCTAAACTTGCATCCGCAATTAATTTTTTTATAGATAGTATTCTTGATTGAATTGTGGATTGATTATTATTACTCATTTTATTTACTTTATTTATATTATTATTTATATAATTTTATTTTATTTTTTACATACTTTTTTATTAAACTAATAAAAATTAGATTAAATTTATAAAAAAAATATTATATTTAGATATTTGTTATACTAGAAATTATTTTATTTTTATCATTAGAAATATTAACTGTTTTAATTCCTTGTATAAATTCATCATATTCCACTATAGGAATTTTTACTTGACATTTCCATAATTTTGCCTCTTTATTTACGTCCAAACAATATGATTGTGGAAACATATATCCTATCTTTTTATTTGATTGTAAACTTTTTATTATATCTGATTCAATCACATAACTATATGTTTCTGGAGGTATTGCTAAAATTAATTGTTCTACCGGATTTAAACTTCTTTTTGTTTTTTTATACGAAATAGTATTTGGATAATATTTAATTATATCTTGAATCAATGGCCCAACCATAAAATTATAACCTAGAGTCCAACTCTTACATTCATCCAAATAATAATTAACACACCAGACTATTCCTGTTATGTAATCTTTAACCATCTTGGAAATAATTGAGCGATCAATATCTAAACAATCTATACCTAAATAATGACTGTAATATTCACGATCAGAACCAAACTCTATTTTTTCTAATCCATTAGTACTATCTGTTATACCCAATATAAATTTTAACATTGAATCATGTTTTTCTTCTGCTTTTTCAGCTATTTTTAATTCAATTTCTTCTTGAGATAATTCTTTTTGATTTAGTATCACATCTCTATTTATATTTTTCCATATGTATCTTTCTGTCCATACCAATTCTCTCATCAGTTCAATCATAAAATCATGATTTAAATCAAAATCACCACTCCCAGTTATTACAACCAATTTATCCTCAATTATACCCTGAGCATTTACAACAGGTATATTAAATTTTGTTATCACATTGTGATATGCTCTAATAATTTTATCTATTCCACCTCTTTTAACATCTAGAGTTAACATTCCGGGTAAAAAATCATTTCCAATTAAATAACATAATACTATAAAATCTGGTGTACTTAACTCTAAATTCTGTATTAGTTTGTGTAATTCTTTAATTTCTACATAATTGTAATCTGGATAATCATCTAAATCCACTTCTTTATTATTAAATACTTGTTGTTCTCTCATTATAAACACATTGTGTGATACACCAATTCCTAATGATAAAAATAATAAATCTGCATCTAATCCATAAATTATTATTCCGTCATCTCCAGAAATATTTTTTTTAATGTATTGAAGTAATTTATGTTCACCTTCTCCTTCTTCATGATACGAAGAATATATATATTTTAATCCTCTGATTGATAGTTTTTCCATATATTTTTCCATACACTTGTGAATTCGTTCCATATAATCTGTTCCTGGTGTTAATTCAATGGATGATACTGGTATTTCCGGTTCTTTTATTCCATTGGATTTATTAATTGTAGGTATATCAACTTGTTCTTGATTAGAAATCTTAATTGATTTATCAAATAAATATCTATATCTACGTTGTCTCTGTTGTAAAACTTTACCAATTGGCGCGACTCCGTCGATTGCTACGTATATAATTTCTGGTTTAACTTTTTCTATCATATCATTTATATAATTTTCTATTAGTTCCCATATTTTTTCCTCTAATTGGACTCGAATTGGTCTGTCGTTTGATAGATTTAATTCTCCTTCTTTATATTTTGTTAATACATTATTTACACAAGGATGTAAAAGACAATTAGTATCCAACATTAAATATTTACATTTAATCGGAATATTTTCGGTAATTAATTTTTTTGTTCCTAATTTTTTTTTATTTCTAAGCAACCATGCAAAAAAACCTGGTACTCCCATTTATAAGTTCTTATTATATATATAAATTTATTTTAATATAGTTTTATTTTATCAAATTTTATTTTATTATATATAATATATAATATAGTATGCCTAAAAGTAATGTACAAAGTACTGAAACACTCTTAAACGAACTTCAAAACTTAAACGCCCAAATCCAAGAAGGTGGTAAAAGAAGATCCAAAAAAGCTGCTTCCAAGAAGAGCTCCAAAAAGACTTCTAAAAAGGGTTCTAAATCCATGAAAGGTGGTGCAAAGAAACGTGGTTCAAAGAAAGCTTCCAAAAAAGCCTCTAAGAAAGTTTCTAAGAAAGTTTCTAAGAAAGCCTCTAAGAAAGTTTCTAAGAAAGCCTCAAAGAAGACCTCAATGAAAGGTGGTGCCAAGAAACGTGGTTCAAAGAAAGCCTCTAAGAAAGCTTCTAAAAAGACTTCCAAAAAGGGTTCAAAGAAAGGTTCCAAAAAAATGTCAAGAATGGTCAATATGATGATTGATACTGAAATGGTTGGTGGTAAAAAGAAATCAAAGAAAGATTCTAAAAAATCATCAAAGAAATCATCAAAGAAATCATCAAAGAAAGGTTCATTAAAAGGTGGTAAGAGAGCTCTCCCCCCTGCTCTTGTTGCTGCTCAAGCTGTAAACAAAAAGATCCTTGATGCCACTGGTGTTGACAGATCTCAATGGTTCGGTTTAATCACCTTTGTTAACAAAATGAGAGAACAAGCCAAGAAGGATGTTAAAGATACTACTGACTTTGTTGCTGTTAACAAGAAATTAATGGATGTTTTCGAAGACTACCTCGGTAAACACGGTAAATCAAAGGTTGCCAAGGAAATCGAAGACTTAGCTGAAGAAGTTAGAGCCAAGAGAGGCAAAAAGAAATCAAAGAAGGAATAAATAAATTTCCAATAACAAATTTATTTTTTCTTAAAAATGTTTTTTTCTAATAAATAATATATATTATTTATTAAATATATGTCAATAAAAAATATTACAATCAGCAACAAATATTGTGGTCTAATATCATATAGAAGAACCAGAGAAATTAAAAACATAGGATGTAGTTCTAAATGTGAAAATAATTATTTAATTGAAAATCAAGATTTATGTCCAATTTGTTCAAATTCTTATAATAATAATAAAATTGAAATTATTACTTGGGAAAAATTTTTTCTTTTTGGTTTATTACCTTTTTATTGGTTTCAAGAAATAAATGAAAATATTTTATAGTATAATTTGTAATAAACTAATAATTTATGATGGAAGTGGGAATGAAACATAAGGAGTTAATAATCCTTTACCAATTGAAGTTACATTTCCATATGATTCACCACCTGGTCCTCCAACATTATATCCATCAAATGGACCATTTATTTTTTGTGGTTTTTGCTGAGCATCAGTTGCACATTTTGATGCAGCTTGAGATAATTTTTCGTAATTTGATTGAGCTAATTTAATTAATGGGCTGTTTGGATTTTCAACTAATTTAACCCTATCAGTATAATATCCCTTTGAAGTTGATGAAGCTTGATTAGGACCTGGTGGATCTGGGCTTACTAATAATGGAATATGATTTAAATTATTAAAATTAGGGTCTTGTAGTTTGTCCATTAAAGTTGGTGAATTTATTAATTCTTCTGCTAATTTTGATGATGTTAAACCTGCTATTCTAAAAGAACGTGCATTTGCATAACTTAATTCATCATTATCACCATCCCATGTACTAGGATGATCTGGCATATTTCCAAAATTTTCACTTATACTTTCATCTAGTTTTGAATCTGAACTATTTGATACACTTTCATATTTGTCTCCAAAGTGTTCAAATGTTGACATACCATTTGGAACGTTTGAAATTATAGGTTTTAGATTTAATTTATTTACTGGGTCTGAAATATTTACTTGTTTTAATTTTGAATCTTTATCTAATGCTAGATATATTGGTGGTATTTGACATTTTTGAGGTGGTACATGAATAGTAACTGCACTTAATTTTGAATCAATTAAATTTATTATGTTAAACCCTATAAAAAATGCAACCATTAATGATAATATAATAATTATTATTATATCAAATTTATTATTTGATGTATCGAACATTTATATATATTTTATATATAAAATTATTAAAAAAATTAATTTATAATAATAAATCACCTAATATTCCTAATTTTTCTATCCAATGTTTACTTTTCTTTTCATTACTTGATTTTAATTCAGTTATTATCTTTTCTGATTTTTTAACATTATCTTGACCTATTTTTTTTATTCTATATTTTAATATTACTTCTAAAAATTCTAATTGTGCTAGATTCAATTTATCTGTCAGTTTATCTAACTCTTTGTTTGATAAATCTCCTTCAAATAACTTCTTTTCTAAATTTTGTATTGAATCAAAACTAGATTTTACATCTGGGTTTGATTTATTTTTTAAATATAATTCCATATACATTTTTAAATGGACATATAAAGGAAAATCATTTTGTTGTAATTTATCTATTAATGGTAATTCTCCATTATTCGTTCTTTGTAATCTACCTAAACCACTTGATATTAAATTTGTCCCTTCTTGTATATTTCCAGATTCAACCATTTTTTGTCCATCTTTTATTATATTATCATAAATAGTTGATAGTTTTATTGGTTCTAAATTATTTGTTTTATTTAAGTTATCACAATCAGAACAATCAGAACAATCTGTACTTTTTGCAAAAAATCTGTCAATCGGTTTATAATTTTCTCTTTCTATTTCTATAATTAACTTTTTGTTTGAAATTACCTGTAATATTACTAATAAACATAATGCCATTATTACTCCTAAAGTAATATTTTTACCTGATACATATGTAATTATTCCAAATAATATTAATTTAAAAATCAAACTATCAAATATATTATAAATATCTTCATAACCCACAGTTATCAACCATGATAAATATCCTGTTAATAATATAACAATTGTTCCAGCTAAATATTTATTTGAATTTAAAAATCCGCTTATCTTATTATCAATTTCTAGCAATTCATTTACAATCATTTTCTAAATATAATTTTTATATATATATACAATATATATAAAAATTGATGTTAAATATATATGTATATATAAATATTATAAACTAATGAGTACAAATAATACCTACATTATTAAAGGATATCTTAATAATTATGGTTTTTGTGTTAAGAAACAAGATTTATCCAAGAAAATTATTCACTTTCTCAAGATATATTTTAATGTAACACCAGAATTAAAAAATGATGAAGAACCAAATGATAAAGAAGACAAATCGTTTGATGTCTATTTTGAAGATGATGTATATTTAGTTTTACCAAAATTTGTTCCTAATCTACAATTAAATCTTAAAAAAACAATTAATATTGATTATATTGATTATGATAAATTAATGTTCCAAATAAAAAAATACGCATACAAAAAAATCACTTGTGAATTCGAATTCAGAGGTAAAATGAGAGATGTACAAAACACAATAATTTCTAGTGTTTATGAAAAATTTGGTTTAAATCCAGAAAACCCAACTAATTATTCTGATAACAAAATTTGTAAAGGAGGTATTTTAAAATTAGGTTGTGGTATCGGTAAAACTAATATCGCCATTTATCTTTCTCATAAACTAAAACTTAAAACTCTTATTATTGTTCATAAAGAATTCTTAATGGACCAATGGATTGAACGTTATAAAAGTTTGACAAATGCTAAAATTGGTATTATACGTCAAGATAAAGTTGATATTAAAGGAAAAGATGTTGTTATCGGTATGCTTCAATCAATCAGTATGAAAGATTATGATCAAGAAATTTTTAATGAATTTGGTTTTGTTGTATACGATGAAGTACATCATACCGCTTCTAAAGTATTTTCTCAAGCTCTTATGAAAACATCTGGAGAATATACTTTGGGTCTATCTGCTACTCCTGAACGTTCTGATGGGTTAATTCGAGTAATTAAATGGCATATCGGTGATATTTTATATTCTATGGAAAAGAAAATTGATTATAAGGTATTGGTTAAAAAAATATATTTCAGATCTGAAGATTTATTATTTAGAGAAAAGAAAAGATGGTTTCAAGGTAGAATGGCACCAAACAATACCGGTATGATTGATAATCTTATCAAAATACAATCTAGAAATAAATTAATCATTAATATGATTAATACATTAAAAAATTTAGGTAGAAAAATTCTTGTACTTAGTTATAGAGTCGAACATCTTGTCCAATTAAAAACTATGATAGACAATATCATCGAAAAAGATAATGAAAAACATATTTATAATACTTACTTTTATATGGGTGATACAAAAAAAGGTGAGCGCAAAATGGCTGAAAAAGATGGAGATATTATTTTTGCAACAATGCAGTTGGCTGAAGAAGGTTTAGATATCGCACATTTAGATACTATTCTTTTTGCACTTCCTGTTTCAATTCAAAAAGAAAAGGGAAAAATTAAATCTGACAAGACATTAATTCAATCTGTAGGTAGAATTTTGCGTAATGACAAACTAAATGAACTTACACAAATTCCATTAGTTGTTGATATATGTGATTTACTTTCTATTTATACTGGATGGTCTAAAAAACGTGATGAAGTGTATTCTAGAAAAAATTGGTATAGTCAATTTTTTAATTTTGCAGATTATGATTATATATATGAATCAGACCAACCAACTGACAAAAATCCGATGAATATTATATTTGATGATATTACTGATGAAGAATTTATTGAAAAAAATCTTGTCTATAAAGAAGATGAAGATGTTAAAGCTATGGAAAATGATTTAGAATCAGATGATCAAGATATTAATGATTCTGATAAATCAAATAAATCAACCAAATCTAATAAATCAACAGATTCTTTTGGACCCAGAAAAACATTTTATTAATTTTTTACTATAAATTTTTATGAATATTTTTATATAAAAATATTTTTAACTAAAAAAATTTGTTCTAAATTGAGTCAATTATTGATTCGTCAGTAGTTTTCTTTTTACCTGTTTCAATTAATCCAGATACCTCACTTTCTTTAATAGGGAAACTAAAATCAATACTTAATAAATATTCCTTTGTTTCATTATTAATTACTTCAAGAATGTAGTCATGGAGTCTGTCAATTGTTGAAATTAATACTCTTGAAGATTGTTTATTAGTAAATTGATTGATTAATAAATCTAATAAAATATCAATCTTTTCTTCATCCATTTGAATATCTAAGATATTTGATATCTTACCTTTAAATCCATTAAGTTCATTAATTACAAATTCTAAATCATATACAGATTCATGTTCTAATAATAATTTTATTGTTTCTAAATCAGCATTGATTTGACCTAATAAAGCAACATTACTGTTAACCAATTTCTTTAATTCATTTAATCTTGCTAAATCATTTCTCATTCTAGCTAATGACCAAACTCTCTTTACTGCCTTAAATGGTTTAGAATCTTTATATTCAACAATATCTTTCTTTAAAGAAGTTTCAAAATTTGAAAAATAATCATCATTTACATTAATATATCCTTGATTACCCTTTAATATATAGAAAGTTGACATTTCTACATATCTTCCTTCATATGGTGCAATTAAATCTAATTTAACTACATCCTTTATTTTACAAGCAAAATTTAAACCTAAACCATTATTGGTTCCTTCCATGATTTGTTCTACAGTCCAGTGTAATCCACCAGCCTTAAAATCACTAAAGAATACATTGGGCATTGTTGCAATTCTTTCTAAAATCTTTTTTAAATTAATCATGAACATTGTGATTACTTCTTCGGTTTCTTTGTTGAATGATACAATGTCCATTATATCAATGTCTGAAAAATAAGGTTGGATTTTTAAAGCATTTGAACCTACTCTAATAACTTCAGTGTTAGGTATTCTCATTAAATCAATGTATTCCTTAATTTGAGCAGGTACTTCACTCTCCTTTTTAACTGCTTTTAATTTGGAAATAGGAATATCGCCTACTAAACCACCCTTCATATTATCATATTGGCGCTTTAATTCAAGATATTTGGCTTTGTATTTTAAATACTTTTGTTCATAATCTGAATCCATATTTATATATATTAAGATATGTAGAAATTTATTTTATATTTATTATATTATTATTTTTATTTACTACTTAGACCTAATTATTTTTATTTACTACTTAGACCTAATTATTTTTATTTACATACACAATTATTTTACTTATTTACTTTTTACTATCTGCTCAATATATTATATATAAAATTACAAATTATTTTTCTAGTTTTATAAAGATTTTTATATTAAATATTATAAAAAGTAAAAGTGTAAAATAAAATTAAAAAAATTATTATTTTATTTTTAGTCAAACTCTCTCTCTCAAGGTAAAAAATAAATTTTTAAAAATAAGTTAAATTTGAGTAAAAATTGAGTAAAATTGAGTAAAATGAGTAATTATTGAGTAAAATTGAGTAAAATTGAGTAAAATGAGTAATTATTGATTAAAAAATGAGTAAATATTGAGTTAAATGAGTAAATTAAAATAATATAAATAAATTTTTTTATTACTATAAATATATATAAATGGTTCACTTTACCTGTGAAAATTGTGATAAAGTTTTTGATAGAAAATTTAATTTAGAAAGACATCTTAATAGTAAAAAAAATACATGCAAAACAATTAATTCTGAAACATTCCAAAACATTCCAGAAACATTCCAAAATATTCCAAATCATTCCAAAATTACTCAAAATTTAAATGAAAATATGGAAAATGATGAAAATGATGGAAATGTCAAAAATCTTTGTAAATTTTGTTTTAAATCATTTTCAACTGGTTTTAATTTAAATAAACATTTAAAACAGACCTGTAAGGTAAAAATGTTAGAAGAAGAAAAAAAACAAAATATTTTTGAAAATTTAATTGAAAAAGATAAAAAAATAGATACAATATTAAATAAATTTTCGGTAATCGAAGAAAATAATAAAAATTTACAAGAAAGTAATAAAAATCTTCAGGAAAGTAATAAAAATTTAATGGAACTAACACAATCATTAAAAATACAAAATGATGAATTAAAAATAAAAAATGATGATCTGGAAAAAAAAATAAATAAAATATTAAGTAAAAACACCGAAAAAATAATTAATAATACAAGCAATACTAATAACACTCAAAATATTACTAATAATAATATATTTGTACCTTATAAAATTAATCCTTTTGATAAAGAAAAATTTGACAAACTAAATAAAAAAGAAATATTAAAAATAATGACTGATACAGATAATAATGGTACATTTTGTTTTAATAAATTAATCAAAATGATACACTTTAACAATAAAATACCTGAGAATCAAAATATCTATATGAATGACTATAATAGAGGGTTATATATGATTCATGATGGAAATCAGTGGAATTTGAGAAAAGACGAGGAATTTATTGTTTTTTCAGTGCTAGAACATGTGCGCAATCTATTTAATGAATACAATGATGAAGAGTTTGAAGAAAAATTAGAAAAAGATATTAATTTTAACAAAAATTTTCAAACTACATTTAAAAAATATTTTGACTATGTATATGATGAAGTCGAAGATAAAGACTTGGACGAAAAAGAACTTAAAAAGAAGAAAGAATTTAAAGAAAAAATGGATAAAGAAGTTAAAAATGGATTATATAATTATAGACATATCCCTCAAAAAAGTTTTGAATTATTAGAAAATCTATGTTTATAAATACAAATAAATAGTTAATTATTTTACTGTTTATCTATATTATTTTATATTAAACCAATTTACACCAACTTATACTTACCTATACCAACTTCTACCTATTTTGTTTTATTATAAAAAATCTAAATTATTTTTTTGATCTGAAAATATCTATAAATATTTTAAAAAGTATAACTAGAAAATAAAAAAAATATTTTTTTTATTTTTAGTCAAACTCTCTCTCTCAAGATTTTTAAAGCCTATTTAAAAATAGGCTTTTTTATTAAAAATAGGCTTTAAAAATAGTAAAAATAGGCTTTAAAAATAGTAAAAATAGGCTTTTTAAAGCCTAAAAAATTTAAATATAAGACTATTTTTTAAAATAGTCTTTTTTAAAAATATTTTAAAATAATAATTTTATGTATATAATATATAAAAAATGGTAGTACATACATGTAATATATGTTTAAAACAGTTTGGTAAAAAATCACATTATGTTCAACATGTTGAAAATAAAAAGAAACCATGTAAACCAATTGACTCCAAAATGACTCCGAATGACTCCGAATTTGCTCCAAAAAGCCTAAAAATGACTCCAAATGACTCCAAAATGACTCCGAATGACTCCAAAATTACTCAAAAAAGCCAAGAAAATTGTAACATTAATTTAGAAAAAAATAAAAATATTTGTGTACATTGCTTAAAAACATTTTCTAAAAATTCTAATTTATATAGACATTTAAATGAAAACAGGTGTAAAGTTAAAATGTTAGAGGAGGAAAAAAAACAAAATATTTTAGAAAGTTTAATTGAAAAAGATAAAAAGATTGATGTAATAATAAATAAATTTGAAAAGATGGAAGAAAACAATAAAAATTTAATCGATTCATTGAAAACACAAAATGAAGAGTTAAAAATGAAAAATGAAGAGTTAGAAAATAAAATAAATAAAATATTAAATAAAAATACAGAAAAAATAACAAATAATACAAATAATTCAAATAATACACAAAATATAACTAACAACAATATATTTGTACCTTATAAAATAAACGCTTTTAATGAAGAAACATTTAAAAAATTAGACAAAAAAGAAGTTTTAAAAATAATGACAGATACGGATAATAATGGTTCATTTTGTTTTAACAAATTAATTAAGATGATTCATTTTAATAACAAAGTACCTGAGAATCAGAATATATACATGAATGATTATAACAGGGGTTTATATATGATTCATGATGGTAATCAGTGGAACTTAAGAAAAGATGAAGAGTTTATTATTTTTTCAGTATTAGAACATGTCCGCGATCTATTTAATGAATACAATGATGAAGAATTCGAAGAAAAACTAGAAAAAGATATCAATTTTAATAAAAACTTTCAAACTACCTTTAAAAAATATTTTGATTATGTATATGATGAAGTAGAGGATAAAGACTTGGATGAAAAAGAACTTAAGAAGAAAAAAGAGTTTAAATTAAAAATGGATAAAGAGGTTAAAAATGGGTTATATAATTTTAGACATATTCCACAAAAAAGTTTTGAACTATTAGAAAATCTATTACAAAATTAATATTTTTATCTAGTAGATTTATTTTATATTAAAAAAATAAAAATTGAATAAAAATCTGTCTGGGCAGAATAATTAAATTAAATTTCATATATTTGGATATCAATAGCTCTGCTCATTGAATCCCCAAGTTTCTACGCTCTTCTAAGACTTATTACGACTTATTATAACTAGAATGACAATGTTTTCCTCTACAGCTCCTAAGCTGGACATGCCGGTAGCTGTATCCAAGCCCAACCGTGCCCAGAGGATTAACCGTGTATTCAAGTCTAAATCTGATGTGTCAACTGCTCCACTGATTGTAGGAATGGTGGATAGACCGATGATTAAGCCAGTTGATCCCTACTTCGTTTATCGACAATTGGGAAATTGGAATGGGAGGCTGGTGGCAGCTATGATGGTGACCCAAAATGCTACTAAGAGGAAGACTCGGGAGAGTATAACGAGTGCCGACATTGAACGCCATGCTGCCATGTTGATTGGTAGTTCTTGGTATTGGACTGATGTACCATTTGGTAATTGCTGTGGATATACTGGAAAAGAAAAACGTGTCTATAAAGCAGGATTTATCCAAGGCTTTCGCTCTTGTTTAGATGAGGTAGGAGGAAATCTGTACAAAATCTGGAGAGAAGAATATGAGAAGGCTGAACGTGATTTTGACTCGTAAATGTATTTTTATAAAGATTTTTCTCACCACTGTGAAAATTGTGATTTAGGAACTTTTTCTAAAGATACATTCGATTCTCATATTTACTCAAATAAACATAAAAAAATTATTGATGATTAAAATAAATTTATTTTTTTCTAATTATTAAATTAAAGATTTGTATATTTAGGGCAACCTGCTGCATGTCTTAAGTCGTATTTATTTTTGCGTTTCCATGAAATACCCTTAGCCATTTCATCCATAACATATAAATCACCATGATTGATAATAAGTTGACAATTTGTACCTACAGGTTGACCTGCGAAATACCAATTATAATGAAGTGGGTTAGAGGCTCCAATTCGAGCTCCAACAACCTTAAGACGCTCTCCATCGATGTGGTATGCTATGCCACATTTTTGTACTGAATAATAATGGTTTCCCTCACATTGCAGACCTGCACTATTAGGAAGGAAATTAGGAAGTTGTTCACGAATTTTTTTGGTAAGAGGAACAGAATCAAAATGATAAACACGTCCTTTACCTTGAGCATAATCAGGTTCCTGAGCATAATCAGAATAGCATAAATTATGACGAGCATGTTTATTGACAACACGTCCGTACATGTAAGCCTTGGTATCCCAAGTAAGATTGAGTTGTTCAGTAAAAAGATCATCTACAGTTCTGTTTGCACTTCTTAACAGTGTATTAACTCCACCTCTTATTACAAGTACGTAAGCTGGGTCAGCAGTAGCACCTTCAGCAAGTTGCACAGGTAGATATTGGTTCAAATGAATAAGTTCGCAGACATTACCAGCTTGTTCAAATCTTTGTTTACAAGTTTGAAGGTCAGCTAGGGTAAATCCAGAATCAGCCATCTGACCGATTTTCTCCATACCTTTATGGTTTTCTGCCTGGTCTCCATAAGTTAAAGTTATAGCATGATTATCAAAATTCATTGTAAAATATATACTAATATATAAATTTTATATTTAACTAAAAATTCAATATTTTATAATAATTATAAAAAATATTTACTGAAAAATTTTATAATTAATTGTAAGATTCTCTCGTCCATATTGTTTAATTAATTTGTTAACATTTAGTTTTCCCCTGTGTCTAAAATATTGCCAGACCATCGTACTCATACTTCTACCCAACTTGGTAATTTTATTAAGATATATAGAGTTTACGACAAGTTTTTTATCAACATCAAAAACATTATTCATAAATTCCAAATTATTCATCGAAGTTAAAAAATTTTTAGTTTTTACATCAATTTCTTCATCTTGTATAATATCATTTAAAAAATTATTTTTTTTTTCTTCTTCTGATTGTGATTGTGTCTGTTCCATTTGTTTACTCATATTTATATATAATTAGTGTTAATATATTTAATTAATCAATTTTTATATTTTATTCATATTCAATTTTTGACACTTTGATTGATGCATATCCATTTGATAAAAGTAATTTTCCTTCTCCAGAACAAACATTTTTTTCTTTAATACTTTTCCATCCTTCAACAGTTAAATCAATATAAATGGAATTTTTGTACCCGATTGTAATAAATGTGACTAAATCATATTTTTTAGTTTTAGAATTAAATCTTTTGTACCAACGTCCACAAGCAATCAATCCTCTAAATACACATGTTAACTTTGATTCATTAGTTATATCCACATACATGTCTGAATCAATAAAGTTTTCACCTAACCAATAACCATATTTGTAAAAATGACCGATATTTGATAATTTAGGATTACCAGAATATTCGAGCCCAGACAAAATAGCTTCTCTAACATGTACCCATGATCTATACATTGAAGAACAGTTAGCAATAGTAGATTGCCAAAATTTTTTTGGATTATGTGCTTTTTGATAAGCAAGTGCCCATACTAAATATGCATATGAAAGTGCATGTGATTTGCAAAAACTATATTTTTTCAAGTTAACCAATTTATCAGATATTTCATCAATATCCAATTCAGGATTAGATGCAAATAATTCCAATTCAAATTGTCCAATTTTAGTTTTATCACCCTTAGAATATAATCTTCTAATACTATCTGCAGTATCTTCATCACATTTTAACAAGTCTTTAATATAATAGATGGCATCATCATCAAATACAATATTTGAATTTAAATCTTCAATTGTATCAGCTTCAGATTTAGAAGCCCCAGGTCTAATTGCTGCCAAACATACAGCAATATCTTGAACAGATTTTGGTTTGAATGTGGTCATAATTTTTCTCATAGCAGGACTTTCTGCAAATGTTAATCCAATATTTTTACCCGATTGAAGTAATTGGATAGTTTTACTGTCTGTAAAATCATAATCTAATAGAGGTTTAGAATCTATTCCAAAGAGTTGAGATAATCCTCTATTAGATAATATATCGATTTTGAAAAATCCTTTACGTTCTGTATCTACTTTATTCCAAGATACTTGACGATCTTTTATTTTATCTTTGGAAATTTGTTTAGGATCTGAATAAAATATGATACCTCCACAATGTAGAGAATAATTTTTAAGTTGGCCTTTTAATTGATTAACTCGTTTAGCTAATTCTTTTTTTTTATCAGAATCCGAAAAATAATTTAAATTACATTTTGCTTTTGGAACTCTACCAGATACACCCATATCTTTTAGTACCTGTCTTACTGCACTTTTTTGTTTATAAAGTACATGATTACTTATTCGTACAACGTTATCCCACTTTTCAAATATTTTGGTAAAAATTTTATCTCTGCGATTATGTGGAAAATCCATATCGATATCAGGCATAGAATTTCTATATTCATTTAAAAATCTGGCAAACGATATACGTTCTTTTACTGGGTCTATATCTGTGATACCTAATAGATAGCAAGTTAATGAACTACCAGAAGAACCACGAATAATATGAGGGACACGTTTTATTAAATCAAGTATATCACAAATTTTCAATATGTAATCAACAAATTTTTTTTCCACAATTAATTTTATTTCTCGTTCTAATCTTTCTTTGTATTCCAGATTATCTGGACATTTCCTTATAAATTTATTTGTTATTATTTTACTTTGTTCACTAATATTCATTTTGCTAATTACATTATATAATTATTTTTTTAAATTATTATCATATTGACTTTTTATATATTTTTTAATATTAGGCTTAAAAATTTATGATAAAAAAAATATAGATATAATTTATATAATAATTTAATGAATACATTACAAATTTTATTGATAATATGTGTAATATTAGTATTGATTTATAACTATAAAAATATAAAAGAAGGTTTCTCAGTAGAATCAAATTGTAATATAGAAAAAATATATAGAGATCCTATTGGTAAAATAGTTCCAAGTAAAAATTTTATGTTAAGAGATTTGAGAACTAATTTTTGGTTAATTATTGATGGAGGTATAGGTAAATTTGTTCCTGCAAGATTTGGTATCTCATTAGCTTTATCCGAAGATCCTAATCAATATTTACCATTGAGATTAACAAATAATCCAAATTCTTATTTGTTATCAGGATATACTGGTAAAGGAATTAGAGCAGTATCAAATCCTTATGATAAATTCTTCAAATTAGAAATTTTAATATATAATCAAAGAAATATAATAGCATATGAAGATGAAGGAGAAAATCAACATTATTTATATATTGATGATGCAGGAGAAGTACATTCTACATCTAATCCTGATCAAGCATCTAAATTTGAAATGGTTATGGTTTAGATTGGTTAGCTAATTTATTTTACAAATAAAAATTGATTTTTTTAAGTTTATTTAATATTATAATAATAAAGATATAATATTAATTTGATTATAGATGCGGAGTTATTTGAACAATACACCACAAAGTTTAGGATTGTTATTTGAGGATGAAGTTCATGAATTATTAGTACAGACAAAATTACCAGTATTGAGAGAAAAAGATATTGTAAAAAAATATGGACAAAATGTGAAAGGAATAGACCATATGATAACCCATTCAGAATATATTATTTGTATCCAAGATAAAAGAACATCAAGTTCACCAGTTTTATCAGTTGTAAATCATTTTATTCAATGTGTCGAAAGTATATGTTGGAAAGAAAATAAAAAATGTATCGGAATATATTTAACCAAACAAGGATTAACTGGTCCAGCCCGTACCGCAATTTCAGATGTTAATTCTAGAAATAAAAATTTATTTGTGGAATTACATGATGATAATCTATCTAGACTCAAATACAAATTATTAGATTTATTATATTCAAATCAGATTTATATTTATGAATCTGATGATAGTTTATATATGCTACCTGCTAGATATGAAGGATTTTGACTAAAAATTGAATCAAATATTTAATAATAATTATATATTATTAAATTTAAATGCTAAACCTAACACATTTATTACAGTATGTAATTGAATTTAATGAACCAGTTGATTTGTTTGATGTTATTTATCAGTTAAAAATCCAAACAAGAACAGATTTCAAAAGTGACCAAAAAAAAATTATAATATGTAGTCTAAATCCAATTCCTGTTTATGGTGAAGATCCAAATCATATATCAAATCGTTTTTCAAATAATAAATTTATATCAAATTATGGAAATGCATGGGTTAATCATCATGTTAGACTAACTAATTTTGAAAGAGGATTTAGAGATGAAGAAGAAAAATTAAAAGAATACTGGATAGAAGAACATGAAGGAACCATAGATGGATTTTATGAACATTATAATAATATTATTGAGTTGGTAAATGAGTTTGAAAAAGCTTGTGATAATATTGAATTAACTGTTGAAGAAATTAATTTGATGAATCATATAAAAAATTTTCCAGCAATTAAATCCAACATTAAATTTATAGGCTGGAAAGATGCTTGGGTATGTGATTAAAAGTTTTTATAAAATTAAATAATTTTTATAAAAATCAATATTTTTTAATCGGAATCAGAATCACCTATTCCATATTTCTTTTTAAGTTTAGAAGTATAAGTTATTGTACCGATAAGATCATCTAGCTCATCTTCCAAATCATCTTCGAATCCACTTGATCTTTGCATATAATTACTTGATTGAGATTTAGATACCGGTTTGGAAATTGATTTTGATACAGATTTAGAAACAGGTTTAGATTTGTACTCAGGTTCAGAATCCGAATCATCTACCATAATATTTTTTAAAGTGGTTTTGGTAGGGGTTTTACTATTAGAAGTTTTACCTTTGGTAATTTTAGTTGACTTGTTAGTTCTTGTACTTGTTGTGGAACTATTTCCTATATTAGTGATAGATACAGAATTTTTTGATTTGGAACCAGATTTTGTTTTTTTTGTATCATCGGAAATTTTTGTATAAAATATAGCGTTAGATTTATACGAAGAATTATCATCAGAATCAGCTTGTGCGATATCTAAACTAGATATATTAGGATATTTAGAAACCAATGATACTCTTTTTTTTGCACCTTTGTTAGTTAATCCCAAAGTGGTATAAAATGCTCCTTGAACTTGATTTTCTTGGATTAATTCATCATTAATCATGTGTCTAATTAATTCTTTAAACCATTTTTCTCCTCCATAAAAAGTACCAGCACTATATTCAGGATAATTACACATCCATTCTTTAACCTTAGATTTTTTACCAAGTAGTACATTAATGAGCATACCAGAACCAAATTTATCATTCATTTTGCTTAGTATATTTAGAACCAAATAAACTGGAGTAGTATAATCAGATTTGACCACTTGATTTTGTTGAGAATTTTTTTTCAGACAATTATCGCAGTTGGTACAAGATTCAAGTATTTGACCAAAATTTTGCAGGATAATTTTACGTCTACATTCGGTTGAAAATACATATTTTTCAATTTGTCTAATTTGATTTTCCTGGTAAGCTTTTTGGATAGGATTATCAATAGATTTTAAAAAGTATCTATTGACTTTGAAATCTTTTTCCGAATAGAAAAGTACACATTCGGATGCTTTACCATCACGACCAGCTCTACCAATTTCTTGATAATATGATTCAATGTTTTTTGGACAATTGTAATGAACAACTAGTCTAACATTTGGAATATTAATACCCATACCAAATGCAATAGTAGCAATAATACATTTGAGAGTTCCATCAATAAAATCTTGTTGAACAGATTGTCTTTCTAAATCTCCCATACCAGCATGATATGATTCACATTTAATACCGATAGTATTATTAATTTTATTTGCAAGTGCATCAGTTTCATCTCGAGTCTTACAGTAAATAATAATATATTGATTAGAATATTTATTTAACAACGTAGAAATATTTAACATAACATCATCAAATCTTGGTTCAACCCTAATAAGAAGATTAGGTCTATCAAAATTACCGATAATAGGTTCAGGATTTGATAATTTTAAAATTCGGACAATATCCTCACGTACTTTTGTACTAGCAGTTGCAGTTAGTGTTAAAATTGGAATATTAGGAACCCATGTACGGATAACACCTAATTTGGTGTACCCAGGTCTAAAATCTAAACCCCAAGTAGAAACAGCGTGAGCTTCATCAATACAAACTACAGCCAGATTATTATTTTCAACGAGTTCAACAATAAAATCTTCTGATGTAATTAAATATTCAGGAGTCATATAAATTAATTTGTTTTTTCCATCTAATATTTCTTTTTTCATTTCTTCTTTTTTCTTTTTGGTAGTATCTGAATTAAATACAGCTACTGGAATTTTTTTATTTTGCATTTCTAATCCTTGTTCATGCATTAGTGCAATTAAAGGACTGACTACAATAACACATTTACCTGAAATTAAATGGGGTAGTTGATAACAAATAGATTTACCAAATCCAGTAGCTAAAATAGCACACACATCAACTTTATCAATTAGAACTTTACGAATAATTTCAAATTGTGTTTGTTTTAAGCCATCATATCCCCAATACTTTTTTAAAACTGCATTATATTCTGCTAATAATTCTTCATCTGTTTTTACTTTTGATATTGATGTCTTAATACTAGTTTTAGCTTTAGATTCTGGTTCAGAATCCGACTCAGACTCAGACTCAGATTCTGATTCAGACTCTGATTTTTTGTTTTTAGTAGATTTATTAGTTTTTACATTTGTTTTTGTGTTAGTTTTAGAAACTTGTGTATTTTTTTTAGGTTTAGAATATTTAGAGGGAATAACATCAAGTGATTTAGAAGAATCAGATTTTTTCGATGCACAATCAGATTGTTCTGATTCAGAATCTGAAACTCCAGAATCGGACGAATCCACAATATATTTTTTACGCAAATATGACATTTAATATATAAAATAATATAATTTATATATTATAATCAATTTTTATTATTTTTCTTGTACAATACAATAATCAATATAATACATATAATGATAAATATAATTAATTCTTCATTTAGACCACATAGATATATTATATAATCAATCAATTTATTTTTGGAAATATCGTATTCAAGTAAATTTTTTTTATATTCATCATAATCGATAAGTTTATGTTTATATAAATATGTTATTCTATAATTCCAATTTAATGTTTTATTTAGTGGTATAATAAATTGTTTATAAATGTAAAAATCTTTATTATAAATTAAATGTCTATCACATACAATTAATTTATTATCAAATTTAGTATATTTGATATTAGGTTCGTTTTTAATTAATTTATTAACTGCTTTTTGATCCCATGATATTTCACCATTTTTTATAATATCAATAACTTTTTGAAAAAAATTTAATGTATATTGATTACAATTAATTAAAATTAAACAAATATTAAACGTACCATCATTATTATCTGCAAACACCA
>JACCDY010398745.1_pt1 | contig 42846 bp, 38 predicted proteins | sample 7446391 | NCBI WGS metagenome assembly JACCDY01 (sample SAMN15323451, study PRJNA562643) | freshwater metagenome | isolation source: river surface water | place: USA:Blue River Watershed | collected 2017-08-18
AATGTCCAAAAATGAAAACTGCGAGATTATCTTTTTTTTTGAAAAAAAATTTTTTAGAAATTCAAAAAATTTTGTTTCCGCTGCATAACTGGTAAGGAGTTTGAAAATTTTCAAAAAGTGATTTTTTAAAAAAAATTTTTTAAGATTGGACAAAAATTGGAAGAATTTTTCTGTGTCGATTTTTTGAAGGAAAAGAGAGAAAAAAGTCCCTACAAAGATTCGTTGACAAACGTGTAAAAAAATGAACATCAAAAATACACGACATGTATATATTCTGTGTTGTGTGTAAAAAACCTCTCCAATTTGTAGGGGCGATTTTATTAAAAAAAAGATGAAAAAAATACAAAAATTACACACTTCATATTTTTGCCAACCTTTCTCTCTACAAAGTTGTAGGGACTTTTTTACAAAGAATCTTGGAATTTCTGGTTCAAAGGGATTTTCAAAAAACCCTTGAAAACCCCCAAAACAAAATCGGGGTTGAAATTTCTGAAATGGACATTTTTAAAAATGTCCAAAAATGAAAACTGCGAGATTATCTTTTTTTTTGAAAAAAAAATTTTCAGAATTTCAAAAACTTTGTGTCTCGCTGCATAACTGGTAAGGAGTTTGAAAAGTTTCGAAAAACATTTTTTTTGATTTTTTTGGAACAGGCTGGACAAAAATGGACAAAAAATGTCTGTGTAAAAATTTTCAAAAATACGAGAGAAAAAGAGAGAAAAAGTCCCTACAAAAATGAAGGTAAAAAAATCACAAAATCAAAAAACACGCATGGATGCAATGTGCCAAATCTGTGTTGCCACCAAACCAGTCCCTCCTAATTTGTAGGAAAAAAATGCAAAAAAAAATCGCAAAAAAATCGCCACAAATTACACAGAACAATTTTTGTCCAAAAATCTTATTTAGGAAGAATATATAAAAAATGTCACGAAGTCGAACATTTATATTCGAAATAAATAAATTTGAGAATTCAGATTGGGAAAATATATGCAACCTAGAGAGAAGCAGCATGTGCAAGTATATCTCAGCATGTAGAACAGCCAAAGAGATTAAAGGATTTATTCGATTTGCAAACCCAAAAACACCCAGCGCGGTCCACAAATTTTTCAACAACAATGCAAAAATCGAAATTGTGTCAAACAACGACTTGCACTATCGAGAGAAGTTTTCGAAAAAGAAAAATTACTTCGAGTCTGGCAAACGGGCACAGAACAACAAAAAGTCCGACAAAGAAATCAACGAACTACTCGAAGAGAAAGACCAGATCATTGAGAAGCAAAACATGATTATCAACAATCATCACGAGCAGCTCCTCGAAGAGAAGGACAAAATCATCAGCTTGTACAAAGACCAATTGAACGAATTGATCGAAACCTTCAAGGAATGCAAGAACAACGACTCGGAGCAAATCAAGCAGATCACAAACATATGCAAGACCATCGCGAAAAGCACGCCGGTCAATACGTACACGTGCAACACAAACAATCACAACACGGTTAACAACAAATTCAATTTGAAAATTTTTCTAAACGAGCACTGCAAAGACGCTCTCAATTTGGTCGATTTCGCAAAAAGTATTCAGATCAAACTCGAAGATGTATTGTTGTACAAGAAACTGGGACATGCAGAGGCGGTATCGGAAATTTTCGACAAGGCGTACAAGAATCTCGATGTGAACCAGCGCCCGATGCATTGCACGGATATCAAGAGAGAGACTCTCTACGTCCGCAACGACGACAAATGGGTGAACGACGAGACGAAAGAGTTGTCAGAGAAGGCGATCGACATCATATCAAACAACAGTTTTATGGAGTTTAGGCAATGGAAAGAAGCCAATCCTGATTATATGACGGATGATGCGAAAAAACTGGAGTACATGTTGATTATGAAACACTTGATGGGCGGAAGCAGTGATCGAGAGGTGGACGAGAATGCGCGAAAGATCATCCGCAACTTTTCGAAAAACACGCATTTGGACAAAGAATCTTTGAATTTGGTTTAGAGATAACTCATCACGATTAATCAACCAAATGAAAATAATTATAGACGAGAGAGAGGCGGCGCTGTACGAGATGTGCGTGAACCACGAGAATAATGCCAAAGACAGCTACATTTTAGAGAAGCGTGTCCTCCAGCTTGGCGACATTTTATTTACGAACGACGACGAGAGTGTGACGTATTTATGTATCGAGAGAAAGACCTTTTTGGATTTATTGGCGAGTATTAAGGATGGGCGATATGCGGAGCAGTCGTACCGGTTGACGAACTGTTATCCGAATACGCACAATGTGGTTTACTTGTTGGAGGGGATGCTATCGACCGTGAAAGACAAGAAGCTGGTGATTTCGTGCATAGCGTCGCTGAATTATTTTAAGGGGTTTTCGGTGCATAGGACGGTGTCGATGGCGGAGACTGCACTTTATATACTTTGTATGGCGGACAAGATGTCGAGAGAGTTTAAGAAAGGGAATGTGCAGAAGCAGGCGCAGCAAGAAGAGGGACAAGAAGTAACCGCGACCGATTACTGTAATGTTGTAAAAGTGTCGAAGAAGGCGAACATCACGAGAGAGAATATTGGACAGCTGTTTTTGATGCAGATTCCGGGGATCAGTTCGGCGATTGCAAACGAAATCATGCGGCCATTCGGATCGTTTTTGGAGTTTGTTGATCACATACGAGCAAACCCGGAATATTTAGGCACAGTGACGGTTACAGAGAAGAAGCGCAAGATTGGGTCGAATATTGTGAAAGCAATTAGGGAACTGATCTTAGGGATTGAGCCGTAGTCGGTCGGCTTTATGGTCTTTTGGTGAAGGCCTTTTGGTCTTTATTTTCTCTCAATAGATATATAAGAAATGCCGCGCATCAGTTTGAGGAAGAAGAGTTGCAGAAACAACGCCAGTAAGAAAATGCTAACAATGATTAATACCAAAATTGATTTAGTGCAAGAGACTCTCAATACGCTTGTGAATAAGGAAGCGCCGCCTTCCGAGTATATGTCAAATATGCAATCACCGATCGAGACTGACCAAAGTGTTGATCAAAGCCTTAACCAAAGTGAATCAACCGATCAAAGTGAGATTATTGGACAAAGCGTTAACCAAAGCGCTACCCCCAACATTGATGAAAATGCAGATGTGTCAACTTCGAACGGGTTCACAACTGAAACCGCGAGTTCTTCGACCGAAGAGAATGCTCCTTCAGACGAAGCAGTTGCTGGATCGGAAAATACTACTCTGTCTTCTCAAGAGAGTGCAAGTCCGTCGGGTTCAATGACATCAGATATGGGTGCAAATTCTTCGAACGAAGAGAATGCTCCTTCCAATGAAGCAGTTAAAGGATCGGAAAATGCTACGCTGTCTTCTCAAGAGAGTGCAAGTCAGTCGGGTTCAATGACGTCAGATATGGGCGCGAGTCCTTCAACGACAACTCCATTAACAACTCCGTCGGAAAACTATATGTCCTCCTCTCCAATTCAATATGCTCAACTCGAGCCCTGGCATCCAAAATATCGAGGACCAACCTCAGGAGGAAAGCGAAGGTATAGAACCAACAAGAGACAAAGAAAGAATAATAGAAACAAGAGTAAGAATCGGCGTTAAATAAGGGAACCAAGGTATTCAGCCGCTTCGCGGCTTAAAGTCCGCGAAGCGGACAACAGTCGGATGCCTTCGGGAGCACCTTGAGGCATCCTTTACGCCTTATGATCCCTCCTTACTATCCCTCTTTGTGATCCCCCTCGGTGCGACACTTTCGCCAATATTTATAATCTTATTTTTTTTTAATTTTTATCATAATATACATTTTTCACATATTATGATTTATTTTTGCTGCACTTGTATCAAAAAAAAATGTTGACACAGCAAACCGCAATTCTAAGATTGATATAGTCATAAAAAATTATTTGCAAAAACGTACGACCAAAAAAAAAATGCTGAAAAAAAAAGTTGTAGTAGCGAAATCTTTTCGTTTATTTTATTTCGACATTGCCAACGACTTTGTGAAAGAAGACGAAGGCGGTGGCGACGATGACGACGACGACAATGAGGACAGAAAACCCGGCAAACGCAAGAGAACCGACAACAAACAATTTTTAGTTCAAATGTATGGCATCAACGAGCGCGGAGAGACCTGTTCCATCACGGTCGACGATTTCGAGCCCTTCTTTTATGTAAAAGTCGGCGACGACTGGACAACGACGAAAATGCACAGTTTGCTCAACGACATCAAAATGAATGTTGGCGAATATTACAAGGACTCGATCCTTTATTACGACTTGATCGACAGTAAAAAGCTCTACGGATTTACGGCGGGTAAAAAATCGAAATTTGTGAAAATCGTGTTTCGAAACACGGTTGCAATGAACAAGGTGAAAAATCTGTGGTTCCAGCAAATGCCGGACGGAACGCGCAAGCCGAAGCCTTTTCAGCGCGGGACCCAGTTGTACGAGGCCAATTTGCCGCCCCTTTTGCGATTTTTCCACTTGACGCAAATTTACCCGAATGGTTGGATTATGGTGAGCCCCAAGGCGACGCAAACAGAGGAGCGGGTTACCACGTGCAAATACGAATATGTTGTTTCCCAACGCTTGATAACCCCTTTACCCGAAAAGGAGACGATCGTGCCGTACAAAATCATGAGTTTCGATATTGAGGCGGGTAGTAGCCATGGCGATTTCCCCTTGCCCAAGAAAACGTACAAGCGCTTGGCAATCAACATGATGGATTATTTCGACAAGTCGATGGCGGATGCGGAGATTATGTTTAAGCGTATGGTCTTGACTGCGTTTGGTTATGATTCGATCCAGGGAATCGACGTGGTTTATACGAAACAGGCGAAACCGACGAAGGCCTATGTCGAACGGGTTCTCGCGGAGGTTTTGCGAACGCCATTTAACAACTTGGAGACCAAAAATGCGGAAGCGAAGAAAATCTTGACAGTAGAACAAATGTTTCGAAAAGTGCAGGAGGCGGATAAAGGTGGCGGTGGTTATGACGAAGAAGGCGACGAAGAGGAGGAATGTGAAAGTGATAATGACGATAATGGCGATAATGGCGACGATGACGATGACGACGACTCGGCAAAACCTCGACTGCGTTTGCTCAAGGCCGAAAAAAACAACACAATCATCGACATTTTGCAAAGTCCGGATTACGAACGCGAGAAAAAAATGGAGTATATTGACCAATTGTTGACGGAAACATTTCCGTCCCTTGAAGGAGATCCCGTGACGATGATCGGATCGACCTTTATGCATTATGGCAAGACGGAACCGTATTTAAACCATTGCATCGTTTTGGGCGGATGTGAGCCGGTGGAAGGCGCCACCATCGAGGCGGTGCCGATCGTAGACGGAGACAAGATCGATGCAGAACGAAACGTCTTGCTCAAGTGGGCTCAGTTGGTGAAAGAACAAGACCCTGACATCATTATCGGTTACAACATTTTCGGGTTCGATTACGAGTTTTTGTTTCGAAGGTCGGAAGAAACCTTTTGCGTCGAGGAGTTTCTGCAATTATCGCGGCGGAATGGCGAGTTTTGCGGGAAACGGGATCGAAAAGACCCTTCAATCATCGAGATTGAAAACACCAAGATCGCGATTGCGAGTGGAGAGTACGATTTGCGATACGTGACCATGAGTGGGCGTCTTCAGGTGGACATGTACAGTTATTTTAGGCGCAATTTCAATCTGTCTTCGTACAAGTTGGACGACGTGGCGTCGCAAAACATTAGTGACGATATTAAGAAGATTGTGAACGTGGACCATGCGGAACACGGCCCGTGCACAGAACTTTTCAGCAAAAACTTGACCGGACTGCACGCGGGGGATTTTATCCACATTGAGGTCAGTTCGTTTACGTCCGATTATTACATGGGTGGGAAGAAATTCACCGTGCTGGCGATCTATGAGCGCGACGGCTCCAAGATTTTGTTAATTGGCGGGCACCACGCGGACACGATCGACAAGACGAAAAAGATCCGGTGGGGAATGGCAAAGGACGACGTTTCGCCGCAAGATATTTTTCGCATGAGTAACGGGACAGATGCCGAGCGCTCGATTGTTGCCAAATATTGTATCCAGGATTGCAATCTGGTGCACCACTTGATGCGGAAAATTGACGTGCTGACGGAATACATGGAAATGGCGAACTTGTGCTCGGTGCCGATCAATTTTCTGGTATTTCGCGGACAGGGGATCAAGCTCACCAGTTATGTGGCGAAGAAATGCATGGAGAAGGGGTATTTGATGCCGGATCTGGAAAAGAGTGCGGGTGATGGTGGGTACGAAGGCGCGATCGTGTTGCCACCAAAGACCAAGATTTATATTGACGAACCGGTTGCGTGCGTCGATTATTCGTCGCTGTATCCGTCCTCGATGATTAGTCAGAATTATTGCCACAGTAGTAAAGTGTGGGCGAAAGAATACGACTTGGAGGGAAAACTCGTGAGAGAAGAGGGCGAAAAAGACCGGGCTGGCAATTACGTTTATTACGGACTACCCGCCTACACGTATGTAGAAGTGGAATTCGATACCTTCAAATGGCTCCGAAATCCGGCGAGGCCGGCCGCGAAAGCGGTCAAGACGAAAGTGGGAAAGCGCGTGGTTTGCTGGGCGCAGCTGCCGAACAATGAAAAGTCGGTCATGCCGTCGATTCTGATGGAGTTGTTGAAGGCGCGCGAGGACACGAAGAAGAAGGCGAAGAAGGCGGAGGATCCCTTTATGGCGAATATTTTGGACAAGCGTCAGCTGGCATACAAGGTGACGGCCAATTCATTGTATGGGCAGTGCGGGGCGAGGACGTCGACCTTTTACGAGAAGGATGTGGCGGCGTCGACGACGGCTACGGGGCGAATGTCGATCACGTATGCGCGGCGCATCATCGAGGAGATTTATGCGAATCGGGTGTGTGCCGTGAAGAACGCGAACCATGATATGGTGATGACCAATGCGGAGTATGTGTATGGGGATTCGGTTGCTGCATTTACACCGGTATATGTTAGAATCGATGGGCGGTACTTGGATGTGTTGAGTATCCAACACTTGGCGGATAGGTATGGGGAATCGGCATGGAGACAATGCGAAGAACCGGGGAAGCAGACGAAGGAGGTATGCGAGATTGGGGAACATGTTGAAACATGGACCGAGAACGGATGGACAAGGTTGCGCCGGGTAATTCGACACAAGTTGGCAAAACACAAGAAAATCGTACGTATTCAAACTCTGTCAGGTTGGGTGGATGTGACCGACGATCACTCGTTGTTGTTAAAGTCGGGGGAAGAAGTATCGCCACGCGACGTCCGACTGTGGACCGAACTTTTGCATTGCGATGTAGATTTGTCGACATGTGAATTTATCAAAAATCGCAACTATACGTCGGCGCAACAATATTTAGACGAGTTTGTCACTACAGTAAACACAATTGTTGTGAAAAATTGTGTCGATGCCGCATATGTGATGATGTTTTTGAAAAAATGCGGATACTATGTGAAACAGCAAACATATGGCGTCGGTCAAATCACCCATTTGATCAGTTACCAACAAACCCCGTTTCCAGATCCCACCGTTATCCGAGAAATGGAAATTATCCAAGATTATAATGGCTTTGTCTATGATCTGACCACGGAAAACCATCATTTCGCAGCGGGCGTTGGCAACATGATTGTGCATAACACGGACTCGGTGTTTTTCATTTTCAACCTGACGAACAAGGACACGGGCGAGAAAATCGTCGGCAAAGATGCGTTGGAAATCACGATCGAGTTGGCGCAAGAGGCTGCGCACTATTCTAGCATGTTTTTGAAACCGCCGATGAACTTGGCCTACGAAAAGACGCTCATGCCGTTTGCACTGCTTTCCAAAAAACGGTATGTCGGCATTTTGTACGAAGAGGATCCGAACAAGGGCAAGTTGAAATATATGGGATTGTCGCTAAAGCGACGTGATTCGTGCGATTATTTAAAGGACACGTATGGACAGATTATTAACATAATTATGGGCGGCGGGAGCGTGGGGTCAGCGACAGATTATTTGGACAAGTCGTTGACGGAATTGATTGAGGGCAAAGTGCCGATGGACAAACTGGCCATAACGAAATCGTTGCGCAGTTTTTACAAGAATCCGCAGCAGATTGCACACCGCGTGTTGGCGGACCGAATTGGGCAAAGGGATCCGGGAAATATGCCGAAAGCGGGTGACCGCATGAAGTTTATTCACGTGGTGAACAAGGATAAGAAAACGCTGCAGGGAGACAAGATCGAGACGCCGGATTTCATTATCGAGCGGCGGCTTAAAATCGATTACGGATTTTATGTCAGCAACCAGCTGATGAAACCGATCTGTCAGTTTTTGGGACTGGCCCTGGAGGAGATGTGGAAAAACAAGAACAAGATGTCGGCGATCCAGAAGTATAAGCGGGACTTGGCGGACTTGCAGCGGGAGAATCCGGACTTTGAGACATTTATTAAGAAAAAGGAGAAGTATTGTTCGGAAATTGTCAAGACGCTGGTGTTTGCGAAACATTTGACGAAAATTGCAAACGATCGAAACGGGTTGACGGCGATTTCGTGTTTTTTTTCTAAAAAATAAGGGGGAACGTAGGTGTTCAGCCAGCGCAGCTGGCCTATGCCATTTGAAAGGCGGCAAGGAGCGTTGCTACGCTCCGAAGCCTGACGGTTGACCCCTCCTTCTTTCTTTTTTTAATTATAATTTAAAATTTTGTTTTGATTTATAAAAATTTAAAAATTTTTGTTTCACAGCAAACGCAGTGTTGTCAATAATTTGAAAAAAATAATTTTAAATTATTCAAGTTAAAAAATCAAATATATTTTATCTAAAGCCATCCGTGTTGCCATTTTCTATTTATTTACTGTCTTCTTATTCTCTTTGATTTATTGTTTCTGCGGTTATGGTTTCGACGCTTCGTTTTGCCTCCAACCTGAGCAAGCGGTTCTTCTTGTACTTTATCAACTCCCCAGTCTTCGTCTTCGTCGTCGTCTTCATCATCTTCTTGGTTCTTCATAGCTATTCCTGATTTTTTTAAATATTTATCATAATCTGCTAAATTATTTGGGTCTGCGGTTTCGGCAGCACTTCCAGGAAGTCCAATTATTTTTTTAATTGAAAATTTATTGAATGATAATTTATCCTCAAAATACACAAAACCATTATTATGATACTTTCTATAATTTCTTGGGTTATCTGGTAATCCTGCTGGTAAATATGTTAACCATGGTTTACGGTAAGCTATAAATTTTCCAAGAAATTTGTATTTCTGGTCAAATACTGCTTTTCCAAAATATTTTCCTTCGTCTTCGTTTATGAAAATGCCGATACGAGCACCGCCTTTTATTTGCTTGTTCTTATTGGAGTTTCTTCTTTTATTTGACTTTTCCGCCATCTCTTTTTGTATATATATATTTACACACATATAACAATTTATTCTTCGTCATCATCCAACATTTTCCCATTTTTATAAAAAATCGTAAACCCCAGTTTTGAGTAAGATACACCATCGTGCAGCTCGCCATTGACGAACAGCCCATTACGCATAAATCCCGAGGGAGTGAGGTACGTCCCGCGGTGCAAAAACCCCTCGTGAAAAGACCCTTTAAAGATGCAGTCCTCGTCGTCGATATAAACACCCTCGGCAAGAACTCCGTCGACGAACCGGCCGCGCTGAAATTTATTGCCGTCAAATATACACACACCGTCCACGAGTTTGCCGTCACGAAACGAGCCCTCCATGATTTTATTGTTTCCACAGGAGATGCCGGATTTGAATTTGTCTTTTTCGATGTAGCCTTCGAAAATGACACCGCTTTGAAAGACCGACACCGATTTTTGCGGATCGTCGGAGTAAATATAGTAAGGAACACCATCTCTTGCGAGATCATGAGTTTCGATACGGAGGACTTTCTCGTGGAGACGGAGGAACAATGCGCGCGCATTGAGGCTTTGCATTTCGTGCAACATGAGTTCTTTCATCGTAGTTAGTCTGTCGATGGCCTGCGCTTTTTTGCCAAAGAGTTTGGTACGCAACTCAGCATTTTCTTTTTGGAGTTGTTCGACTGCGGTTTCAAGTTGAGAAAGACGTGCTTCGGTCATTTTATTCATTGTATCGTTTATACTTAATTTATGAAAAAAATACATGCATATACAGTATAATCAGATAATGTTGAGAGATTTTTTCAAGTATCCGTCGTTTTATAGTTTAATAGTTACGGGAATTGTTTCGCTAATAGTTCTTGTGATGCTTGTTGCAAATTTTCAATTGTTTGGAAAGTATCAAATTATGATGGTATCATGCGGCTTAGCTATCCTGATTGGTGTTCATGGAATTTTACACGCGTTGTATGAGACTGACGGTGCAAAACCTGCCTTGATGTTTTAAAGAAGCGACACGTCGTTATGCATCAATTTGACACCGGCAAGATCGAAAGCATCTTTTAATTGTTTTTTTTCAGAGTCTTCCATATCCAAATTTGTAAGCGTTTCGTCAAACCGTAAACATCCTGGAAACAAAGTATTTGTGCTTGAATCGAGAATCAGTTCGCAATGAGAAATGTGACGAAGCTGTATTTTGGAAATATGTTTCAAGCTTTTTAGAGAATCGACAAAAAATGCGTCGCAGAAAAGAACATTATGACAGAAGTCACCAAGATCACAGTTCGCCGCGACAAATATCGGTAAGGGTGCGTAGTTTGCGAGTGAAACTTGTGACATGCCGATCAATACTTGTTTCGGAGACGAGAGTTCCAAAACCTGGGCTTCGAGAGCAGCGATGCGTGCATTACTTTTTTCCAACTCTTGGATACAAGTTCTCAACAAATCCTCTGCCATGTTTTAAAATTTATTTATGATTTATTTATATAATGTTTGCGGACGAAGATTATGATGACAGTGGAGCGACGCGAAGAATAAAAGCCGAGCTTCAGGCGAAAATCCAAAGTTGGTTTGTACCTGGAGAAAAATTTGACACATATGTGATACCAGCGAACACTGAATTATTTAAAAGTTTTCGCAAACCATTGGACCAGTGGAAATACGAGCCGATTCCGGGTCCTGCGTTTTTCGGCTTTAACGAAATGACATCTCGCGTATATGGATTTGCGTTTTCCTACTTAACAAATCGAGAGTACATATTACTTGCTATGGATAGCGAAAAGACCTTGGGTTATTTGTCGAATGTTGTTGCATCCACGAATAATGAAATCAAAGAGGCGATACAGCGGAGTTATGGCTATCCTTTCATAGAAAATGAAAAGAAGTATGGCAAAGGTCGGATACAAATAAGAGACTCGGTGGGGCCTACCGATTGGAAGGTTGTACAGTTTCTTTGCAGCAAATTAGGGGAACCTCTTTTGCCCGGCGTAGAAGGTTATGCAGCAAATTTTATTCAAGAACCGATACCAGGACCAGACTCGCGTTTTCCACCGGAGTGTGTTATTTGTGGGGCGCCAGAAGTAAGACTGAATACTCGTTACAGCGTAAATGGAATTGAGGGCTTGGCAACCCCATCGGAATTTTTAGCAGGGATCGGATTTAAATTTGAACGAATGGCGCCAAAGATAATGAATGAGAGAAAGAAGTATAAACCTGGATCTGAAGTGAGGAGCAGTGAATTTCCAAAATTCAGCCTTGGTGATGATTCAGAACTCGGCGGTGGCGGAAGAAAGCGTCGACCAAAAAGGACATATCGACAAAAGCAAACAAACAGACAAAAACGACGTCAAACGAGAAGAAAACTTTTATAAAAGAGTTGAACACCACAATCCGCGAATGCCTGAATGAGTTGCGTTTGTTTTTCAGATGAGAGGAGAACCCAATCATTATAAACAATGAAATCACCGTTTTCTAGAACGTAAACAATCGATTTTGTAAAGTCGAACAAATCGAAGCGTGTAATGTTTCCGAGGCGTTTGAGAGAATAAACGAATAAAATCGCCTGAAAAGGTCCGTCGAAACGCGCGACCATGTCTTCATACTCAATATTTCTTGGCACATGTATTGCCAAGCCATATTGAAAGTCGGGGTTTGTATAACCAATAAGAACCGGAGCCATTTTGTATTTTTTTTTATGAAAGTCTGCCGCGACAGAGAGGACATTGAGAGTGGCCTTCAAACCAACGCCGCAGAGCGGCTTCTTTGAACACATGTCCACAGCGGTTGATTTTCATGACGGACTCTCCCTCAACGATTGGCTCCAATGTGATAGGACACGTGAGCGGCGTCGAGCTGTTGTAGTTAAAAACAGTTGTTGAACTTGAAATGTCGGGGACTGGAGAGCCAGATGGATCAAAGATATTCATGAGAGACGCAATATCGCTTGGTGTGAAAGTGAATTCGAATAAACTGCCGCGGTTACTGCTCGTGCTATGGTCGCGCAAAATACTGATCAGAGAGGCCATATTGCGATTATAGCGCTCTTGATTAAAGTTGTAGTCGGAAATGATCCGCAAGATGTCGTTGTTTTCCATGTATAATAAAGGAAACCAAGGTTTCCTTTAAATCCTTCCTTTCCTTTTGTAATCGATTTTTTCAATAAACAAGAAAGACTTAATTCCAAAAACAAAAGGAAAGATTAAAAAGGAAAGATTAAAAAGGAAAGATCAAAAGGAAGGATTTAAAGGAAACCTTGGTGTCCTTTATAATGAACATAACAGAGAAAAATTATTTAGAAAATGGGTACACAGGTCTTACGAATTTGGGGAACACGTGTTTTCTGAACTCTTGTGTCCAAGTGTTGACACACACGAGAGAGCTGCACGACATCTTTAAAATTCCCACGGTGCAGGCGAAATTCGAAGCGAACAAGCATACCGACGAAGGGCGAATCTTCGCGGAATGGAAGGCTCTCACCGAGCTCATGTGGTCAGGAAACGGAGTGGTAAGTCCGGTGAGATTCGTCAAAACCATTCACGAAGTGGCCACAAGGAAAAACATCGAGGTCTTTACGGGGTGGGCGCAGAACGACGTCACCGAATTCTTGCGATTCATTGTCAACAGTTTTCACACATCGATTTCCAGGTCAGTGAAAGTGAACATGAGCGGAAAGCCGAAGACGGAATTGGACAACATGGCGATCAAATGCTGCGAGTTGCTCACGGGAATTTACAAAACGGAGTATTCGGAAATTTACGATTTGTTTTACGGAATTTCGGTGATGGAAATGAAAGACTCGGCAAACAAAATTTGCAGCCAGAAGCCGGAGCATTATTTCATCATCGATCTCCCCATCCCTGATCGCACAAATGGCGCGATTTCAATCTTCGACTGCTTCGACTTGTTTATGCAGCCGGAATCGATGACCGGTGAAAACCAATGGTTTAATGACAAGACAAACCAAAAAGAAGATGTGACCAAGCGAATGTACATGTGGTCGTTCCCAAAAATCTTGGTAATCACTTTGAAGCGGTTCGAGGTGAACGGACGAGGGCGCATCTTGCGAAAAAATGACCGGGTGGAGTGCCCTCTCGGGCCGATCGATCTCTCCAAGTATGTAGAGGGATACGACAAGAAAAAATATGTGTATGAGCTTTACGCTTGTTCAAACCATATGGGGAGTCCTTCGGGAGGTCATTACACGTCTTACATCAAGACAGCGAGAGACTGGGTACATTTTAACGACGGGGCTTTACAGGCAATCAATGAGGACAGTGTGATTTCCGAAAGTACATATTGTTTGTTCCTGAGAAGACTTGTGTAATTTAGTTAAATTATTTATCTGTGTAGATATATATTATATAAAAATGTCTACAGATTCAAAAAATAGTCAAGATTTATCTGGGAAGAAAGAAGAGATAAAAACAGAAACACCAAATTTTACCAAAGACAATTATTTCAATGTCAATAATATTCTTCTGGTGTTGGCCTTTTTACTTGGGTATTTTATTTTAAACGCGTTTATGGGAATTTTTTTCGATAGTTCCGATCCGTCAAGCCATTCAACCAAAGCCGGGATCGTCGATTTCATCGTCATCGGCGTAATCGTTGCATGGGGGTTTCTCTATTATTACTCTCTTCCAGCCTCGAGACAAGATACTTACTGGACAGACATGATCAGTTCAGTGAAGGCCTATTTTAACAACGCATACTCAGCTCTCGAAGTTGTTATTTTTATCGTATTGTTCTACACATTTATTTTTATGTTTGGAATCCCTATGACCCCAGAGGCAAAACCGTGGTCAATATCATTTATTGAGTCCAATAGTTATATTCTTCTGATCGCTTTGCTTTTTGTTCAGTTCTTTAAATATGTGCTTAAGATTGATATAATCGGGGTCATCTCAGGTGAAATCGGTTTGCCGGCGCAGCCGGCCGTTGTGATAGACGACAAAGGAAGTGTGAAAACAGGAACAGAAGCAGCAAAAGATGTGCAAAAAAATGAAGTTTTCAACATTAGTAACAATTTATATACGTATAGTGATGCGGGGGCTTTATGCAAAGCGATGGGTTCAAGATTGGCCACATATGATGAGGTAGAAGAGGCATACAACAACGGCGCAGAGTGGTCGACATATGGTTGGAGCGAAGGACAGCATGCATATTTTCCGACGCAAAAGGAGACGTGGAACAAGTTGCAGAAGATAAAAGGCCACGAACATGATTTAGGGCGCCCGGGAGTTAACGGTGGATATTTCTCGAACCCCAATGTCCGATTCGGCGTGAACTGTTATGGAGTGAAGCCGCCGATGACAGAGTCGGAGAAGGCTTTGATGAATTCGAAGAAAGACCGAATTTACCCAAAGACGAAGGAGGATCAACAGCTTGATGCCAAGGTGGAATTTTGGAAAGCTAATAAAGACAAGATGGTTGTTTTGAGTGGGTACAATAACGAGGCGTGGTCGCGCTACTAACAAAATAAAGGAGGCAAGCGCCTGACGGGCTAAATAAAAAAAAACACTTTACAACAAATTTTTATAAAGTGTTTTTTTCACAAACGCGAGAGTTAAACATTGGGGGCAACACGGCGGGCCTCCAGCTGCTCTCTCGACAAATAAATACTCTTGAGGTCTGAATCGAACGTTCCGAGAGTTTGGTTGTTGTCCAGCACTGAGCTGTACAAATATGGAGAGCCGGTTGCAGTTGATGAAATTTGATCAACAAATCTCTCGTAGTATCCTACATCATTGCTGGCGTTTCTGAAATCATTTTCCATGATGCTTCGGGCGTTGCTGATCATATATTGGCGATACTTGGCGTTGTTGATCTCTCCACTCTGTTTGACGATGGAATTGTGCAAGAGAGTCTCGGAACGGTTGCCGGCGATGATCGAACGGCCGTCGTTCATGAGAGGAGGAAATCCAGGATACTTGTTGTTTGCATAATATCCTAAATTGGATTGAGGGATCGTTTCTTTAATTATGGGGTAGGCTGATTCAATGGATTGTCCGCAGAACATTTTTATTTATTATAGAGAGAGAGATTTTGTTGGTGGAAAAATCGACCTCTCGAAAACCTCTCAAAAAAAAAGAGGAAGGATTTAAAGCGTAAGCCCGAAGGGCTGAATAACCTTAGGTTTCCTTTATTTAAACAGGTGGGTCTTTATTTTTGTGCAGGTTATAAATATTTTCAATTTCATACTGAAAGAGAGGCGACTTGTAGTAAGTGATGTTGCAAATGCCACCCGAGAGCCCATCGTCTTGACCGACAGAAATCACATCATCGACACTTAAAGCTTCGTCAGTAGGACTGCGTTTGTTGACAGTAGAGACAAGTTTGCCGTTCACAAAGAGATCAACACTATTTTTGGTATAATTGTACACAATATGGTTCCACGCCTGGAGAGGCATCGAGAAATCATAAGAGGTGCTCGCGCTTGTGAACGACTTAAATTTATTGGTGGCCCCATTATAAATAAGTCGCGGGTGATAATTTCCATACTCGAAAATTGTCGCGTCGCTGTTATAAGGGTATGTTGTTGGTGGCACAGGCACAACATAGACCCAAAGAGAGATTGCAAATTTATTGTTGACGATGTCGCTCGGTTTTGCGTCATTCAGAAGAGCATAGCTTGTGAGACTCTCTTTATTCTTGATGAGCATGGGGTCGGAAATCACACTTTTGCCATCTTTCACAACAATCGAGTTTGAGATGGATTTGGTGATTTTGGGGACGTAAATGTAGGCAAGTATGAGGACAACCTCGATCAAGAGCAATACATAGACCGCGAACGGTGCTTGCTTAAAGTCTTTGTTCAAATACTCGAGAGCATTGAGCAGCAAACACGGAATGTAAAAGACCAAGTTGATGACGAATCCATTCCACCCGGGGATTTTGTAGACCTCGTTGAAAAACATTTTGTAGATGATGGCGAGCAAGACGATCACCATTGAGAAGGTCAAGAGAGCAAGTGCACTGGTGCCTAAATTCACAACACCAGAAGGGAGAGACACATTATTGTAAATGTATAGAATGAAGATACACGTGAGACCAAAGAGAGCATATTTTAAGAAATCTTGGGCGGTCATTTTTCCGAGAGGAGTTTCTTTTAGAAAATAGATGGCGGCCACAATAACCGGCAGTGCGATCATCATGGTGTAATAATATTGGGACTCGAATAGTTTTTTCGGATTATCGGTCATGAAATAGAGAAAAATTAACAAATAGACTGCCACTGAAATAAATATTGCATTTGATTTTACACACGTTTCGATAGTTTTCACGAGAGGATCGTTGAATACACTATCGAAAAATGTATTCGACGACGGTGGTGGCACTGAGTTCATTTATACACTACCATTACAAATTTTCCATCGTTGTTTTGCGCCCATGGCACTCTCTGCAGAGAGCGACTAAATTGTCGACGTGGTTGCTGCCGCCATACTCGAGACGGGTTTTGTGATCGACTTCGAACCATGCAGAGAGCTGTTCATTGCAGTCGCCGCACTTCCAGTTTTGACGACTCGCTACAAACTTCTTTTTGGTTTCGCTGACAGAGCGTTTTGTGGCTTTTTGTACGCCACTGCTGCCACCTTCAACACGGCCTGAGTTCAAGATGCGATTGGTGGAGACTTCCTCTCTGCCGAGAGGCAGAATGGGCATCATGCTGCCGTGTTCGTTGTACATGTTTTGTTTGGAAGTAAAATCCAAAATGGGGTTCAGCATGCCCATGGTTTCCTTGTCGACGGGCAAATATTTAAAGTACTCGTTGGATCCGCGGATAATTTCGTGGGCTTTGGATGGGAACTTTTTGAATAGAATGTAGACCATGAAACCAGCTAAAGCAATGCCGGCCATTTTGTAGTACTTTTGGTTTGTTTGTAAGAGTTTCCAGTATTTGCCGTCAGTATAAACGTTTGCGATGAAAAATGCGGTGATTGCAAAAATGACGAGTTCGATACGCATCTTATATACTACCACCACATTTAAGGGAACCAAGGTTCCCTTATGATCCCTCCTTTATGTGACGCCTCAAGCGTCTTTTTATTTGATGGTTTGTAAAAAACAAGCATAAAAAAGGAAGGATTAAAAGCAAGCATAAAAATTACAAAAAAAAGGAAGGATTAAAAATAATTATAAAAGAAAAGGAAGAATTAAAAATAATTACAAAAAAAAGGAAGGATCAAAAGGCATAGGCCCGCGAAGCGGGCTGAACACCTTGGTTTCCTTTATAAGTAGTAATACACGAGCCCTAAGCAAATGAGAATAAAAGCCACATGAACATAATAGCGCCGCATTTTGAGAGACTGATGCAAATGCACCGGCTTCGGCATATAATTGTCGAGATAGTTGCGCATGGCCTCATCGAGAGACATGGGGTGTTTGCCGAGCAGCTCGTTGTACTTGTTGTGAATAAAGTTGACCCAGCGAAGGAGCGAGTCTTTGCTTTTCAGGTAAGGAGTGAGAGGATATTTGTCGAGCATTGCGCTAAACTGGTTTCCCATTTCTGGGTCAGGAATGAAGATCGGGAGATTCATGTAAAAATCGTAATATTTGCGCTGAGAGATTTCGTTGGGAAAGTCGGGATATGTGGTTGCGACAGCCGTCATGAAAAACCAATAATGAGGACCCCATATTTTTGCGTCATACATGAAAAACTATATAGAAATTATGAACACAATAATACTAAATTATGGACTCAAATATGTATTGTAATAATTGTGGAAAAAAAGGGCATGGCTACTATCAGTGCAGATTGCCGATTATAAGTAATGGGATTATAGCGATACGGAAAAACCAAGAGACAAACAGCATTGAATATTTGATGATACGCCGAAGACACACTCTCGGGTTTATCGATTTCATGAGAGGCAAATACATTGTGGAAAACCGATATTATGTGGCAAACATGATTTATCAGATGACGAATGCAGAGAAACAAATGTTAAAAACCATGCAGTTTGACGAAATTTGGCTCTCGGTCTGGGGAAAAGAGAACAATCAGCATCGAAATGAGAAACACATCTCGAGAGACAAGTTTATGCAGCTCAAGATGGGCGTGTACTCGGGTGACGATTATTATACTATTGATGACTTGATCGAGTCTTCAGAGACCAAATGGGAAGAACAAGAGTGGGGATTTCCGAAGGGGCGCAAAAACTACAACGAGACGGATTTGGATTGTTCGATTCGAGAGTTTAACGAAGAGACTGGACTGAACTTGGAGAAGAAAAATATTGTGCAAAATATTGCGCCATTCGAGGAGGTATTTTGCGGATCGAATTACAAATCTTATAAACACAAATATTTTTTGGCGTTTATGGAATCGCGACCTCTCGAGATTATTGATAATTACGAGATCAGCGACATGAAGTGGAAACCATACTTAGAGTGTATTTCGTCAATACGACCTTATAATTTAGAGAAAAGGCGGATGCTCGCGAATATCGACATTTTGTTGAAAAAGGCAATACTTATTTCATAAATAGGAAAAAAAATAATTTCAAATTATATGTTGTAAATATATACTGAAATGAATACGCGGCGCAAATTAAAAAGAAGAATCCATAAAACCAGACGACAATATCATCAAAAAGCTGGAGAGGAATCGCAATTCTCTGGACTGGGCGATCAACCAAATGTCGAGAAAGAAAAAGAGGCTCTCGAAGAGAGAGAACAAGAAGCTATCGAAGAGAGAGAACAAGAAGCTATCGAAGAGAGGGAACAAGAGGCTCTCGAAGAGAGGGAACAAGAGGCTCTCGAAGATTTCGAGGAAGAACCTGATAATCCACAAGTGTCCATAATTTATCAAGAAGAAATCCCCAATATACATATGGCGAGTGAGTGGAAGATCAATTTAAACACAAAAGGAAGTCGAATCCCACCAATCGTTTACTTGGAACTGCACGGAATTGGCAAGAAACCTCTCAAGAAATATATGGTCGACCACATATTGGACACAATGCCACATGACGAACGGTTAAATTTGGCGAAACAGATAAAGAATCCGAGTTTTGTCGCAACGAAGTCTCTCGAAAAACACATTGTAGAGTACTTTGATTTTTTGACGATTAGAGATGCCGATAGAACTTGCCTCGTGTTGGGAAAAACCTGCTACGATTTAAATAACAATTGGAGAATCATGATTTTGAAAGAGAGGGATGAAATGTATAGAAACCGGTTTTTTGTAGATATCGATGAGCTCTCGGATATTTTTGGATACATCGAGGATGGCATTTTTAAAATAAATAACAATGGGCGAATTTGCTCGGAAAACTCGACCAAAACCGAAATGATTAGTGAAATGAATGAAATACTGAAGCTCTCTGGATCAAATTATTGGTATGACACCGCAACGACGCGAGAGAAGCCGCAACGAAACTCGGACAACTTGTCGCACGAGGCTTTTTGCGCGGTCACTGAATTGTATTTGCGAAAGTTGAATTCAGAGAGGGTGAATAAAAAGATTTGGTTTCTTAATCCGGAACAGAGAGAACTCATGTCATAAATAAAATCTTGTGTAATATATAAAAAGAGAGAGAGAGGATGAGTCACCAACCCTATATCGAATCGCTTTTGTCGAAAAAAGTTGTTTTAAAAATTACCGATGTAGGTAAAAATGTCAAAGAGAATCTGCAGAAAAAGATTCGCAACCTGGTAGAGGGGAAATGCGTTGCGGAGGGTTTCATCAAACCCAAGTCGGTTGAGATCGTGTCCTACTCGAGTGGTTTAATAAAAGACGATCATGTCGAGTTTCAGATTATTTACAAGTGCATGGTTTGCAACCCGGTGAGTGAGATGGAAATAGATTGCGTTGTTTACAATGTGACAAAGGCGGGAATACATGCACACGTAGTGGATGAGGCGGACAATGTACCTATCACGATTTTCGTGGCGAGAGATTATCATCAATCGGCGGCAGAATTTGAGAATGTTGCGGAGAAAGACAATATAAAAGTGAAACTGATCGGGGTGCGTTTCGAATTGAATGATCCCACAATTACAGCGATTGCGTCATTTGTCGATAAAATTTAAAAATAATTATTTTTAGTTTAATTTAAGCATACTATATAAATATCATAAAATTATATTTATATATTATACAGAAATAAAAAAATGTCTGACGACAAAAAAAAAGTCAAAACGCGTAGGACCCAACCAGACTCTCCGAAAAATAAAACTGCAAAAGCAAAGAAAGAAGCAAAAGAACCCACCCTTACGAATGAAATGTGTATCCTCAGAACTGGAATAAGATCCGGGGAATGGATCGTGGGATGTACAAAAGCAACACTCAATACTTGTATGCAGGTGTTTTTTCCACCAGGCGTTATGTATCACCCGAGTGAACAGTATGTAAATGCTACAGAGTACATCGAATATCGTGACAAATTTAATAACTTTGATTTTTTCGCACCAATGACTGCAGATGAACGTATCGATTACTGCAAATCGAATGTGGATCTTAAGGCACCTGAATATCAATCCGGAAATGGTTATTTAAACGACATACCCGGGGTGAAAATAAGATTATTTTCAGTGGGAGGTGATTCTATTATAGACAATGAAAACGTCAACTTGTATGATGAACTTATGGATGGAGAATTGCATCTGTTGGAAGATTTTTACAAGCTAATCCCAGGTGGCGGAAAAGTAAAATATGAAGATACGGCGGAAACACCTGTTGGAAATGTAGTGGGAGCCCGTCATTCTCTTGCATTTCGCGGTTCTATTTGGAAACTGAAACCCATGCGAGCAGACCAAGAAACTAATTTTTATTTAAGTCTTGTCGGAGGGACAGTCTCTGCAAAAAACCCGGTACCTGCTGACCAGAAGTCACCGTCTCAGCGAAATTTTCAATGTGTAATTCGCGTGCCGGAGTTAGACAAAGAAGGTAAACCACACGAAAGAACACGAGTTGTCGAGGTGATTGATAGTTATTCATCGAAAACATTTAAACGTGAAAATTGGAAGAATCTTTTTAAATATTACGACTACTTTCAAGAATATGAGCCATATTTTAATCTTGTTTATAAGGAAATTAAGTGGTTTACCCCTTCTTTACACAAGTCTTTGCTTCAGAAACTGATAAGAACCCGATGTGTTTATGTAAGAATGTTTTACGATAAGCATACCCTCGTTCCGGCGGCAGCCGTATTGTTCGTGTCTTTTGTTATATTAGTAACAGACGGAGGCTCTTTTGTTCCAGACATCCGTCGGTTTGTTCGAGGCTCCGAGTCTGCTTTTAAACGTATTGGAGTGGCAGCGGGAGAAGATACTTACTCCACGAAAAATTTTATAAACGCCATGCTCGGCGCGGCTTTGGCTGCACAAGATTATCCGGAATTCGAACCAACCGAGGAGTTGGTTGCATATGCAATCCATGGTAGTATAGAAGCACAAAAGGATCCTAAAGCGTGGGACTACTCTGTTAAGATAATGTTAACAGAAAAAGCCAGTGACCCAGAATGGCGACTTCCTTTCTACTTATTAAATACGCTTGGCAGTTTTGAATCAGATATTGGTCTTTTACAGTCAATCGGACTAAATCCAAAAAAGTTTTATAGTGGATGGGAGTCAAGACAGCCTGTTGAAATTATGCCTATCGAGTATTGTTTGGACCAACATTCGCTCACAATAATTGCCCACTTTTTCACCCCTAAACCGCAAACTTTCACAGAGTTATTTAAACATCTTTGGATTACTGGCACCGGAAGAAATGCCCGAAAAGTTTCTATGAAAACAAGCAATCCCAATGGAATCGATGTTCCCTTTGATATCGAACAAGCACAAGAACTATTGTGGCTATGCAAGACAAGTCCGCGTCACGAAATTCCAGTTGAAGAAAACAAAGTGGTTGAGATACAAACAAAAATTGACTGGTCTTGGATGGCAGGTATGTTGGAAAAAATACGGGTCAAAGTGGTGGTAGATCGTAAATCCGTTGAATGCCATGTGTTTGCACATCCCGAAGTGGAGGGTAAGTTTGTTGCAATCCGCCCTGCATCCAGAGAAAAGGCTGCGGAAGATTTATCAGAAGACGTGAAAGAGAAAGCGATTGAAGAGGCTATTCAAATTTTAATTAATACCGGAAAACCCGTAAAAAATAAATGGCTCGGAATCGACGGAACTGCATACTTACGCATGGTTCAGTCTCCTGCGTTAGGAGAACGTTTAGAGTTTTATTTAGACAACCATTTGTGGCGCGATGTTTGTGAGAAAAAAATGCTCGTTCCTGTTTTGCAACCTATTATGCAGTTTGAATCCTTTGATGTGATGGATGACAAATTGTTTGCAACATGTTGTCGCGTGGTTTTTACTCGTAGCTCTTCCATTCAAGGTGCTGTGATTGAAAACTGGAATTTGTATATTCAACAATTTTTAAACAAATTAAGCCCAGATGCTTTGGCAAGATTAGCGATGTATATTCGTCCACTACGCGAGAGCATTGAAATGTATCGCATATCAAGGGATGGTACGAGTACATACTTGATGACATCTTGGAGAGATACTGTTGTGTTTCGTTTTTTGGTATACCTGTGTGCGATTGTTCCTGGTGTGTTTCGTGTGGACTCGTCGTTAAAATTCCATATTTTAGACTTTCGTGTTTGGAGTCTCATTCGTGACAACATTTTAAATGAACTGCACAAGAAGACTGATAAATACACAAGTTGGGGGGATGTTCGGTTTCAGGATGAACGAAAACCATACGCACATCAAGAGGCGGCGATTGAACAAATTGTGAGCCGCGTGAATCACAATCGTCGTGGAAATTTAATTTGGATCCCGGTGGGTCTCGGTAAAACTTTGATTGTAACCAGTGTGATCGGTTGGATGATTGAAAACCAAAAAATGCCAGACTATTGCGTGTATAGTTTGCCGCCATCAGCCATTGATTCCATTATGAAAGAGTTGGAGAAGGGACACTTGCCTTATCACTTGGTAAATTACACGAAAAAAGATGCCGAAAGTAATCGAGTCATGTTTCAAAAGCATAAAATTAACCTCATTAAGCATGACAACATGAGAGTCGCGGGTGATCATTTATTGAGTATTGCGCCCAACTGCTTCTTTATCGTGGATGAGTTTCACCTGACAATGAATGACACTAAACGCACCTCTTTTGCGTTGGAAATCGCCAAACTTGCGCAAAACTTCATTGGCTTGACAGGAACTCTGATCAAGGACAAATCCAGCAAAGGTGTCATTGAGTGGGTGTCTCAAGTAGTGGAATTCGAAGTCAACGAGAAGAACTATTGGGTCGCTATTGCCGCCTTGGTATCTCGAAAAATATCGTTGCCTATTCGCCAAAATAGAGTGTTCAAAGAAATCCGCATGGACGAAAATGAACGAAAACGATATTTGGGCTTTGTGGAGAGAAAGTTTGGCGGAAATGCGTCTTCTACGAATTTTTCGGCTGCGACAAAAGTTTGTTACGATGTTATTGAAAACGGAATTATCGAGTTGGTGCTGAAACTTGCAACTCCGAGTAATCCACGTTGCGTTTTTGTGGTTGCCAAAGATGGACAGTCGCAGCATCGTATGGAGGATGCTTTGAAAAAAGAGGGGAAACGTGTTTTTTGTGTTACTTCAAAACAGTCAATCACATTAACACCCTTGGATCAAAAGTTATATGATGTTGTGATCACTACATGTACCCATAGTACTGGGTTCACACTGACCCAAGCAGATACCATGATTACGTCAATTTACTTTTCAAATCAAGCAACGCGCGACCAATTGGAAGGTCGTATTTTAAGAGTAGGGCAAACTGCAGCCGAAGTGAATGTTCATATTTTACATACGGGAATATTAACCTACACAAAAGATCATTATGAAGATGCAAGATCGTTAAGGATGTCGATGGAGGATTTGGCTGAAGCAGTTGATACAAAGTATGTAAACGATAAATAATTGCAATTTAGGAATAATTTTAATTTAAACGCGGTTAAAATGAAACATTTTGAAAATATTGAATTGTATATAAAAAAAAATGGAAACGATTGTTGCGATTGTTCTAATAACAACTGTGCTTTATATTTTAGTGAAAATCATCGAGATGAAATATGTCCATAAGGAGATGCGACCCATAAAAGAGTTAATTCGCGATGCGGCCATCGTTGGTGCGTCTGCGTTTGTCTCGACATATGCGGTATTTTCGATGAGTAGTTCGATGAACGGGTTTTTTAACGCGGTTACTGACACGAACGCTTTGCCCATTGTGGCGCCCGTTTTTACGGATAATCCGGACTTTTAAATTATGCTGTATGATCCCTGCTGCAGTAAAAATACTTTGTAAAAAATTTTGCAAAATATTTTATAAATGTATCATTTTCCGATTTCAAGGATAGCAACATAATCGTGGTGGAATTGGGCCGAATTTTAAACCATTGTATGGTTTATTTTCACGCATTGATTTTTCGAGTGTCTTGTCACTTATTTTTTGAGCCACGATACAATCATATTTACATTTGAATTCTCGAATCAGTTTGTCCGTGGTTGCGTCGAAAATTCCGAAACCGTCTTTGTACAGAAAAACATCTTTGCCGTATTTTTCTTCAAATTTTTCGATAAGAGTTTTGTCGCAATCGCTGTACAACCTGTAATAATGTCCTTGTGTTATAGTTCCATTTTTTACAGATGTGTCCAGACCACCCGATGAATAACCATTCATCAGTGCCGCAGTCTTTCTGTCTAAATACACATTAAGAATCTCGTCTTGATCTTTATTAATTTTTGCGACATAATCCATATTTTTTCGAGTTGTAATCCGGGTAGGTCGAATACCATGAATTATTTTGGGATCCATATCGCGTTCTACAAACATCCATCTGAATCCATTATAAACAATATTTTCAAGAACAGCTTTTGAAAGACTGGGGCGTTTGATGCTGCGGTCTTCGGTCATTAGTTCGGTTGCCGATTCGTATACTTTAATTAGCTGAAGTGTGTCAGGGTTGATTTTTTGAACACGTGGTCCCAAAGTTGGCAAAGGTTCTTGAAACCCGGTTTGTGTTCTTACAACAGCGGATCTTGTCTCGAGAAGTTTTTCAAGCATGTTTTCCAACTTATTGATACGCGCGTGCAATTGTTTATTTGATTCTTCGATTTGCTGGTTTGTTTCGAGCAATTGTGCTATGGCTGGACTGGAATGATTTGTTGCGATTATTTTTAATTTTTCGATTTCAAGTTCGAGTTTTTTGGTTCCATATTCTTGGAAATTATCGACCTGGGAGTTGATCACGTCGAGTATAATCTGGTATGTGAGATTTTTGCCAACTAAAAAAAGTTCATTCTCTGTCTCGTGGCCTGGCATGTCTCTCACCTGATTGCATCGAATCTTCGGATGATTGTGGATGTAGTCTTCAAAATCCTTACTCTGAATTGCTGTGAACACGTCGAGCAAAACACATTCGGGGTAGTGGCTTTTATGTTCGGCGAAGCGGTTTTGGATACCTCGGCGGCTCTCGCCAATCTTGACTACGAACTCACCGTTTTCGTGGGTTTTTACGCGGATGATGTAAACAATCGGAATGGATACAGCAAATTGGCTCAACAACACTTTTTCGCGTTCGATCTCTTTCTGTTTTTTGAGTTTTGTCTGGTACTCGATCTCGCGTTTTGCCATCTCGGCGTCTTTATCTGCGATTTCTTTGTCTTTAATCTTTAACTTTTCAGTCATTTCTTTGTTTTCTTCCGCAACAACTTTGTGCATTATTTTTTCCAATTTTATAAAATATTCGTGAATTTGATGTGCTTTTTTAGTTCCTGCTCTCAAACAAAAGCGTTTAAATGCAGGGATAGTAAGCATTATTGTTTCTTTGTTATGACCTCCGTGTTTTTTATCTTGCTTTACATCAAAGTAAAGTAAGTTTTTATAGTCGGTGTCAATGATCAAACAATTCTCAAGCAACCTTTTTGCTGACATTTTCTGTGTGAATCCTAACCATTGCCAAATATTGTCCAAATCAATTGCAAAATCTGTTTCATTATAATTTAAATAACAATAAAAACTTGAAACAAACAACTGTTGTTCATACGTATTAAAATTCGCTTTCACCTTATCTATCATAGATGACTGATAATTTCCAACTAATGTGGTGAGAGGATTGCTCTCAATAAGATTCACAATATCTATGCTCATTTTTTATAAGTTGTTTATTGAATCTTTCTTTATATTTAAATTTTATAAGTTGTTTTTGTTTTTTAAAAACAAGTGTAAGGTATTTAGTTTTTTTGTATGAAAAGTGTCCTACAATGGAATGATAAAAATATTTTATATTTTGATAAAATTATGACAGTATTTTTGCTCCATCCGAAAACGAAGCAAAAACTTTGCTTTCTGCACAAAGAGAGCAAAAAAATCATAAAAAAAATGTCAAAGTGTTTGAGCAGAGATCGAAACAATAATCCGTGCCGGAATCGTCCACAAAATGGGAGCAGATTTTGCAAAAACCATCAGCACATGAATGACTACACGCCCGAAATGTTGGAGGCGTCGCAGCTTTGCTATAGTTGTCTAAAAATGTATTTTTTCGAACCGGGCGTGCGACAGTGTGACAAATGCAAAGTCATTGCAAAAGCCAATCGTGAAAAAGCAAAAGAAAACGTGGTTTTGTGCAAATCAGAAGGCTGCAAATTCAAAAGATCTGTGGAGAATATTTACTGCGGAATTCATCAACTTTGTTTGTTCGTGGACGAATGTGCAGCGGAAGGCGTGCGGCCTTGTACAAAATACTTGAAGGGTTGTCGCGCAAAGCTGGCGAACGAATATGCCAACAAAAGTTGCCAAGAATGTTTGCAGAAGGAACGCGAACGGGACAAAGCAAAGCGGTCGGCGGTTTCTGGCGAAGTTGTCGACGGAATGAAACAGTGCTCGGTTTGCTGCCAATCACGACCGATTGACATGTATAGTGGTGCGGGCGGTGCCGAAATGAAAACCTGCAAACCGTGTCGCGACGAGAACAAAAGACAGGACGAAAAACGCGACAAGGATCACCGTCGTGAACTTGACCGGATTGCTTCCCAAAAACCCGAGCGCAAGGCGGTAAAACGCGAATGGAGAGAGTCGAATCCTGAAAAGGTTGCAACAGGCTGGTTAAACTACCGCGACAGACAACACAACGAAAATCAAGAAGAATACTTGAAAAGAAACGCGGAAAATATGGCGAAATGGCGTGAAAACAATCCAGATAAAGTAGAGGAAATGAATGACAAGCGAATGCACAATATCGAAATTAATTTCAAGAACTACAACCACCATTGTACATTAAACCGACGACAGTTTGAACTTTCACTCGAACAATTTGAAACAATTGTTAAGTCGCCATGTGAGTATTGTGGAACTATTCAAAACAAAGGGTTCAATGGAATTGACAGAATGGATCAAAAGCAGGGGTATTTAATTGAAAACTGTGTCAGTTGTTGCAAGTTATGTAACTTCATGAAGGGTGCAGTTGATAATATTACTTTTCTTCGACGAGTTGAACACATTTTGAAACGTAATACTATGATTACTGGTGGAAATTATTATCCAGACGCATTTCAAAATCATCATTCAGTGCCATATGCGAGTTATAAACAACGAGCCGAGCGAATGGGTATTGAATTTGAACTAACTGTTGAAGATTTTGAAAAACTTATTTTGGAGAATTGTTACATTTGTGGAAAAAAAACTGACGAAAACCACACAAACGGCGTAGATCGGTTTGACAATGAACGAGGGTATACATTTCATAACTCCAATGCTTGCTGTGGTGAGTGCAATTGTATGAAAAAAGAGATTGATTACGATGTTTTGTTGGCACAGTTTAAAAAAATTTACGACAATACACTTGGAAAAGAAATGCCAAAACCAAGCGTAACTGTTACGAGTATACTTTCGCCAAATCTTGAAAAAATGACAAGACCTGAAGTAAAAGAATATCAACAGGAACAGAGAGAAGCAAAGCGAAAAGCTATCCGTGAAAAATATGCAGACGAAGAGTTTAAGAAACAACGCGCTGCCGAAATCGCAAAGAATCGTAGAAATGTTTGATAAAAAATGTTTTTTATATCAAATTAATTAATTAAAAAAAATAAAGTTTTGCAAAAGTTGTTTAAGCTTGAATACCGGTTTCTTACAAATAAGCATTTCCTCATATTTAAACCCTGTGCTTTTTGAATGGGCACAGCACCCTTTCGGGTGGGAATAGACTATATCTTAAGCGTTCGTTGAGAATGATTAGTTCTCTCGCGCCCATCAGCATTTAGTCGTTGAACCGCCTTCGTATCCTTATCATAGCAGACTTAGAAGACTGGCTGCGGATTGCCCTATAATATAAAACTTTTTACTGTACCTTATGTTGTTAGCATAAGCCACCGAGCAATTTCTTACACGGTTTAGTATTTTATACCTTGAGGGGTTTCCCGCAATTTGGAGATGTTGCCTTGTTTTATCAAGACTTGCATACCTTTTGGGTACACATTTGCTCGCTCTAAGCAAACGAGTAAGCCAAACCTGCCATTCCGGCCATGACACGTAAAATGTTGTAAGAGTAGGCATAGACGCGAACCTTGGCGGTGTTGGTTCCAGCAACGGTTCCGGATGACAGCACCAACTGGAGTGTGGCGTTATCGATTCTGGAGAAGTTGCAAGACCCGGAGGGCTGATGTTCCTCAGGTCTCAACGCGAAGGAATAAACGTTGATACCGGTATCGGGGGCACGAGTGTGGTGCTGGAAGGGCTGAACAACGTCGAAGTAAGAACCTTCTCTCTCAGAGATGCGGTCCTGGCCGTTAAGCTGGAGCTTAGCGGTGACGACGGGGTTCTCACCCCAGCAGTGGAGGTTGAGGGCAGTCTCAGCGAGCACGAAGGTGCCGGCATCGGAGAGCATGGAGCCGGAGGGAACAGAGCTGTCCTGGTTGAAGACGCCGGTAGCGTGCCAGTCCTGGGTGGTGGTGGCGTTGGTTCCGGAGACGAAGCCGTCGAGGGCGCCGGGCATCTGGAAGACACCGCCGGAGATGAAGGCATTGGCGCCGGAGGTCTCGGTGGGGCCGCCGAAGGCATGGATGGAAGGAGGGAGAGCATCAATGGCATCGGTGTAGTTGAAGGGCTGGGCACCGAGGACCTTGAAGAGAGTACTGTTGCCCTCGAGGGAAGCGCAGTAGTCGACGTTGGCGTCGGGCTGGACAACCCAGATGAGCTCCTTGCAAGGGTGGTTGAAGTTGATCTTGATCTTGTTAGAGGAAGATCCAACAGACTCGTCACCGGTGTACTGGAGCTGCTCGATGAGGTACTCGTGGGGGTTCTGAGCCATCTTTCTGCGCTCGTCGGTATCCAAGAAGATGAAATCAACGTAGATGGAGGCGGCGACGAGGGACTGCTGGTAGGCAGTGGTGACAGCCTGGGAAGAACTGCTGGCGATGTCAGTCAAAGACTTGACAGCCCACAAGCACTCACCAATAGGTCTGAAATCGATGTTAATCTTGACTTCGTGATACTGTACATCACATATACCCCACCTTTCGGTGTATTTATCGGCATTTTTGTATTGATTAACGTGTTACATACAAAAACCTGAGCCGGGGAGTAGACTATATCTTAAGCCTTCATTGGAGTTGATTAAACTCCTCAGACCCAATTCCGTTTAGTCGTTGAACCTTCATCATATTCTCATCATTGTGAACGTAGATGCTTGGCTGCGGATTGTCTATTTCAGAGGATTTTTTATTTTCCTCGTCATACGTGGCATTTTTACCATACCTGAGTTTCTTTCTCAGCCACATTAAACTTTCGTCTAATGCTTGGTAGCCATTACCGTCTTTAAGAGTTTCCCGCAATTTGAAATTGTTGCCGCTGTACTTAATGAACTACTAAAAATGGGAGGAGTAGTTCACTTAAGCACACGCGACTAGCATCTGAGGACGACTCAAAAAGTCGTTACGAGCCTCGAACGAATATTTCCCAAAGTAGTTCTCGTATACATTGGGTCGGATGCTTTTCTGCCCTACAGATTTCAAGGCAACAAGAGGAAGAGCAAGACCAGGGTTTCTGCAAAACCAGAAGAGGAGAGGAATGTAGAGGGTGGTCTCAGGAAGGGCCTTGCGGGGAGCGCAGACCTGTCCGGGGCCGCCGACGGCGGCGCAGGGGCCGTTGATGTCAGCGAAGAGGGGATCAGTGATGTAGGTCAACTGGGTGGTGTGACCGATCATCTTGTAGTAACCAGCCTGCTGCTCAGAAGAGAGGGTGAGCTGGTTCCAGATGTGCATCCAGTCACCATACTGGCGATCTATTCTCTGACCACCGATCTCGACCTCAACCTGGGCGATCAGCTGCTCACCGGGGTAATCCAACCAACGAGCATAAACAGGGCCGTTGGCATTGCCGCCGTTCATGGTCTGGTTAATCTCGGGGAGAGTAACCTGAACGTAGGTGCGGTAAGCAAGATCTCCGTTTCTGGAGATGGTGCAGGACACACGGCGACCAAAGTCAGCCTGACCGTTGAAGGTCTGCTCGATGGACTCCATGGCGAAGTTGGTGTGGCGTCTGTAAGACACCTTCCAGAAAGTGATCTCGGGGTTTCCAGTAAGGAAAACGTCTTGTGCGCCGTAGGCGACTAATTGCATTAAAGCTCCTCCCATTTTTTTTATATAATCCCAAAACATAATTTCTCCTAAATCTGAGCGAATCTGCGCACAAAAATGTTGATTGCTCTACATTTCAACAGACTTTGAAACATCTCGTTCTAATATTATTTTCCAGCGATGTAGGGGTCGGATGCCCGGCAGAGTTGCACCCCTTGTAGGGATCGTATGCCCCTGGTTTACCCCCCGACACAGACTTTAGGGGCAAAAATATTGTATATTTTGATTGTAAACGATGCCGACAATTTGTAAAAAGGACACCTGCAGGAGCAAGGCAATTTACGGATATTGCTTCGGGAAACCCCTGTTTTGTTCGGCGCACCGCGAAGACGGATCGAAAAATACACGGATGTTGGCACCGCCCGACGTTGTGCAGCAGCAGCAAGAACAGCCGATCGAATGCGGCTCCTGTAAGTCCCACGATGTTCTGCCAAGATTTAAGGGATTGTGCAAGAGGTGTTATGTGAAAACCTATCCATCGGACCCATTGTCTCTGCAGTCTCTCTATAAATCGAAAAATGATATTATCCAAAAATTCATCGATTCCAAATTTGACGGATTTATTCACAAAAATTGTCTGAGCGAAATCCATATTAACGGCGTCCTGCTGCAAATTGTTTATTCCGAGGATGCTTTGTCGACAGAAGATGAAAAAAACATAGTTATCAGGTTTAATCCAAATAAATATGCGAACGGTAAGAACCCCATGTTGTACAAGAGGTTGCCGGAACTGGAAAAAGAAATTGCGCACCAATTCGAGAGAATTATTTCAGGGAAGAATTCTCTTCGATGAATTTCTCTAAATAGTCTTCCATAAAAATCTCTTTTTTGTCGCCGTGCAATTTTTGGAATATATATCGGTTATCTCTCTTTTTCACTTTCCACCCCGATTCGATCGAATTGTATATAAACAACATTTTGTGAACAGTTTTTGAATCCAGTTTTGTCAAGTCAATATTGGAGTGGATCATCGAGTAATATTTTTATTCTATCAGTTCACTAAAATTATACAATCTAAACGATCGATTTGACAATGCACTTAAAAAAATCTCTTCAATGGTATATTATTTAGGAAAAACCATGACCGACCCCCTTTTGAAAGACGACACCTCTCGCTACGTAATGTTTCCCATTCGTCACAATGATATCTGGAAAATGTACAAGAAACAGGTGGATTGTTTTTGGCGCGCGGAAGAGATCGATTTATCCAAAGATTTGAGCGATTGGGCAAAGTTGTCGCACGAAGAACAGTATTTTATTTCGATGGTTTTGGCATTTTTCGCAGCAAGTGACGGAATTGTTATGGAAAATTTGGCGACCCGTTTCATGGCCGACGTCCAGCTCTCAGAGGCGAGAGCATTCTACGGTTTCCAAATCGCCATCGAAAATATTCATTCCGAAATGTACAGCCTTTTGATTGAAACTTATATCAAAGACAAGGGAGAAAAAGACCGATTGTTCAGGGCCATCGAGACTTGTCCATCGATTACCAAAAAAGCCGACTGGGCACGCCGATGGATCGGTTACGGCACAGACGACAAATCTCTCGAAACCTTTGCCACCCGGCTCGTAGCTTTCGCTTGCGTCGAGGGAATATTTTTCAGCAGTAGTTTCGCCGCCATTTATTGGATCAAGAAACGCGGACTTATGCCCGGACTCACTCTCTCGAACGAGTTCATCAGTCGCGACGAAGCCTTGCACACCGAGTTTGCGGTGATGTTATACTCGAAACTGGAGGACAAACTCTCGAAAACTCAGGTAGCGGAAATTATCCGAGAGGCGGTGGAAATCGAAAAGGAGTTTATTACGGAATCGCTTCCGTGCCGTTTGATCGGGATGAATGCCAAATTGATGACTCAGTACATTGAGTTTGTGGGGGATCGTCTTTGTTTGCAACTCGGTGTTGACAAGATTTATAATAGTGCGAACCCATTTGACTTTATGGAACTGATCAGTTTGGAGAGCAAGTCGAACTTTTTTGAACGCACCGTGAGCGAGTATGCGATGGCGAATAAATCCGTCTCGTCAGATGTGTTTGAGCTCGTTTGCGAATTTTAAGGGGAACTACGTTCCCCTTTGACCCCTCCTTTTTTTTCATACAACCGTGTTATAAAAAATTTTATATTTTTTACAACAAAAAATCAGCGAAGAGGAAGGATTTAAAGGAAACCTTAGGTTTTCTTTTAAATGCACACTGACACATTAAAATCAATACCATACACGGCAATTTCGTTGTCTGTCATCGGACGACTTATTTTCATGTTTCTCTTATACAAAAACAAAAGTACAAACAGTTTGTCTTTATTATTTTGTATCTTAAATATTTGTTCATCCAGTATGTGGATCTATTATAGTGTTCAAACTGAAGATGTCCCGATGATTTTCAGGAGTTCGACCGAGATTTCCCTGTTGGTGATCTCTTCAATATACATAATTCGAAATAAAATTGTAAACAAAGACCTACAAATCTTACCTTAATATATATATATACAAATGTCAAACAAAAAATTCTTTGCTGGCCTAATAATCGACTCAACTATTTTTGGGTTGGATAAAATTCAATTGCTGAGCAAAGTCGAACAGGATTTGCAAAATACAAATTTATACAAAACTATACAAATTATTGAGATTTGCTACAATTTAGAGAAAATGGCGAATGCTTTGCCCGAAGATATGTTTAAAACTAATTTAAAACAAGTGTTTTCATTAGAACTCCCGAAACATACTTGTTACACAATAGATGAAAACTCGCAAATAAATTGTCTCGACTTTTACAACAACTACATAAAGCGGAAAGAAGTAAATGCTCAAATCTTGAAACAAGTGAAGAAACAAGAAGGTGGTATGGGAATGATGCTTACCGCGGCATTTACCGCTCTGGCAATTATTCATGCGTCGACAGCTTCTGTTTTTAATAGCGACAAATTTGTGGACCAACAGCTTGCCAAACGTGGAATCGATCCTAATCCGAAAGAACCAACGTCTTTTTTTAATTCGGCAAAAGAAACCGTTTTATCGGTATTTGGCAAAAGTGAACCGAATCCGAATGTGTTGTCTGCAGCCGAAGTCAAAAGATATAATGAGCTAGAATTAAATTATGCTGGTAAATGCACATATCTTGCATATATTGCTGAATTATGTACAGGAGGTTGTCCAACCGAGGAAGAATGGTTGAAACGTGATCCGAATATTGTAAATGAAATTATAAATTCACAAAACTCTGGCAGTTATGATCCATCAGATGAGTACTCTCGTATGCATGAAGAATATCGTTCAACTCACCAACCGAACGATCATTTCTTGGTTGGTTCATATAGTATGATTGGCGTTGGTCATATGAACGAGTTAACAGTACCTTCCTCAGGAAAAGGACAAGATCCCGAATGGTTCAGAAAATATTTTAGTTCAGGTGACAAATCTTATAAACAGGGAGACAAATCTGATATTGCAATCGCAACGGTTTTTAAACCCAAGCATGCATTTAATATGCTCTATAATAGAAACACAAAAAAACTTTGCATACATGAAGTAAATTATGAATTGGAATATGATTTTTATCTGGTTAAGATTAGACCTCCATCATATATTTGCGAAGAAGGATTTTTTACAAATGAACAGTTAAATAAGCTTGCAAAAATAAGTAAAGTATCGCCAGTGGTTGACGTGGTTTCACCTGGTACAAATATAATTTCTTATTACGAAAAATTAACTAGAACAGATAGTACGATAACGCATATTACGCCATCTGAAAAAATATTTCTCCACGATAATGAAAATAACTCTGGAAATATTAATGAATACATAACTATCCACGAAAAAGTAAATGATGCGATTATTCAAGGAAAATATAAAACTTACAAAATGATGAAAGAACACCTTACACATCATAATCCAGAAATTATTGAGATTTATGGTTCGTTAGTTCAAAATATTGAAAAATTACTGAAAGATCCTTCAAATGAAAAAAAATATAATAAAGAAATTAAAACCCTTCAAGAAAATGCGAATAAGATAAATAAAGAAGAAGAACAAAAACGGCGAGACCGATCAGAGCAGTTAGAACGCGAAAATAACGAACGAAATCAGCAATTAGTACCATACGACACAAACCGCGAAATTATACCGTATAATAAAAAACAAAGAACCCGTCGTGGAGGTAAACGCAATCGTAAATCCAGACGCAGTCGCACGTTTAAAAAAAAGAGACGATAAATTACAAGTATTTCTGAAAAAGTTTCACAAAGTTTGTCATAGACACCTCTCTCTGCTTGTCATCACCAATTTCAAGGTTGAACTCGGTGATGTCCATATTCACCAGATTTGTTTTCTTCATAATCTTGTCGAGCACGGGCTTGATTGCCTCCACATGCACCCCCTTCTTCGCCGTAGTTCCCGTGCAGGGCATTTCGCCAGGATCGATTCCGTCCACGTCAAACGACAAATGGACCGGGTCCTTTCCAACAAATGCTTTAACAATTTCGAAGGCTCTCTTCGGATCGTTGTTGATGTCGGCGCTTTTTACATATCGGATCTGTTTATCTTTGAGCACTTGTTTCTCGCCAGGATCCAAGTCTCGGATGCCCAAGTACAAAATGTTTTCGAACTTGAGTTCGGGGACTTCATACAAAAAAGGAAACAAGGTAAAATCGTGGTCAAGACCGGTAAGAAACGCGAGAGGCATTCCGTGGAAATTACCGCTGGGTGAGGTTGCGCGAGTATTGATGTCGGCATGGGCGTCGAACCAAATCACCTTGAGTTCGGAGCCATATTTCGACAAAGATGCAGCCACGGTCGCGATCGCCATCGAGTGATCACCGCCGATGTTCACAGTTGGCAAAGTCGCCTTCATGTTTGATCGATACAGTTTTCTCAAGTTACTCGACAAAGTGTCGTTGCTTTTCGTGGTTATAATCGTGTCGGTTTTCCCAAATATTTGTTTTAAATATTTCGCGGTTGTATCGACGCCGGGTTTCTTTTGACCCAACGAACTTGGGAAATAAATGCGTGTCATCATAGTTCGGTATATTCTCTCTTTAGATACCTTTTTTTATGACCTCTCGTTTTAACTTTTCCAAATATAAAATCGCATCCATGTGTTCTTCTTGAGCATGTTGAATCCAGTCCAGCACTTTTAAATCTTCGCGGTCCAAAGTTGTGCCGTACTTTTGTAAACCGATATTCGATCGTTTGATAAACGATTCGATCACAGTGTTTACGACAGAGTCTGATGTATATTTGGTCGATGATTTATCTGTCGATAAAATCTCTCCACTCGATAAAATCTCTCCACTCGATGAGATCTCTCCACTCGACGAGTTTTCTTCTCCATCTAACGACACAATTTGGGGTATGATAGCAATTTTTTGATCTTGAGATAAATCGCTATAACCCTCTTGCTGATAACCTAAATAATGATTGAACATGAACCACTTCGAAGCAGGCATCAAAGTTTTCCAAAGAATATCGTTCTGATAAATCCAATGTTGTTTTGTTGTGAAGAGGTTTTCAATATTTGATTTAAATAATGTGCTGAGTTCCAACATCATGGAGCGATTCACAATGTAGCCCGCACCGTTGCCTGATGATGAAATTCGCGAAATGAGAGAGTCGGTATGTTCGGATACCACCGCGGCGCAAGTGGTTAACATCAAAACGTCCCAGTCCATATCTCTCTCAAAAAAAGTTGTCAAATCATTGCGGACTTTCTCGGCGTCGTCGATGAAAACGAAGTCGTCTTCCAAGACCAACACATTTTTCAAGTCCATATCGTAGGCCATCTCGAGAACGGATGCGTGACTTACAAGGCAGCCCGTGTTTGGGCAACCCTGATACGAAGACGCGGAGAAGCGTATGATTTTATCTTTGGCGAAGCCGATTCTCTCGAGTTCGGACAAGATTCTCTTGTTGCGATCAGTTCTCGTATCCATATTGATGTAAATAATTTTGTCAATCATTTTGATAAACAAGATTATTGTAGTTTCTATAAATTGTTTTTTTTTTACTTGTAAACAGGTAAACTGTCAATATCCATGATGGTTACATCTCTCGCACTCTCTGGTTTAAACACATATTTTGAAGAGAACAAGAGAGATTTCAACTCATCCTTGGGCACCAAGTTGTTGACAGTTCGCGCAATCATTTTGTACAACTTAAAATCGGGGTACCTCGTCTGGCCATTGTGTCGGTAAAGCATATTTTTTCCGTAGTCGTCATTGCACCAATGGTCGACCAATTTTTGCAAGGGCGTCTTTGGCTCTCCATTTCTGCAAACAAAATCGTAGAGAGAGCATCCGAGACGGCTCAAATCGAAACTCGGGTTGGGATCGACTCTTGGTTTCTTTTCGTTAAAATAAGGTTCGCAGTTATATTGGGTTGCTGCATCGCCCGACGTGGCGAAGCTGTCGCTGCAAAACATCTTCCCGCCAAACTTGTAAATGGCTCTCCCGAAATCGATGAGTTTGTAGATGCGGCCATTCGTCGGGACTTTGTAAAGAACGCCGTCGAGTCTATAATACAAAAACTCGATATCAGTCTCGACGTACATGATATTGTTGGTGTGGAGATCGTTGTGGGTAAAGTCAAAGACCTTTTGGTAAGTGGCGAGTATAAGAATAATTTGCATGAGAGCGTCGATAAACTGGTCGTCGTTGAGTTTGCGGTGTAAAATGAGTTGATCGATGGTTCCAGCGCACTTTTCTTGGAAAATCATTTGTACAGGGTAGTTATTCAAGTAGCTGAAGATGGGTTCTTCGTCGTCTTCGAATTCACTGAGAGAAGAAGAGCCAGTCTCGGATTCCGATTCGGTTTCCCAAACGGATTCCGCATCATCGTCTTCGTAATCTTTCTCGGTGCTCTCGCTCTCGCACTCGCTATCGCTCTCAGTGCTCTCGCTATCACTTCCACTACTATCGCTCTCACTGGGTGTTTCAACTGTCTCATTCTTCACGAGAGTATTTTCATATTCGAGAGAAACAACAGCAGCACAAGATTCAGCACACAAGTCAGTATCCACTAAATCCTCAAAATCGAGAGTTACGTCTCCGCCATCTTCAATGCAAAGTTTGTTACGGTTTCGACGAGAGCCCTCTCCCGAATATTGATTCAAGATATTGGCGGCCTCTTCATCAAGGGTAAAGTACTTGTTGATATTGTTTAAGAAGAAGGGACAGTTCGAGACAAATTCAAGGTCATCTGCGATGTTGTAGCGAAACTTGCGCTGAATTGCCAAATAAGAGCCGTAATATTCGACGCCGTGAACCCATCCGTGAGTATCTTTCAACATGGAAGTCAAGTACGAGAAAAATCCGTCGACATAGGCGGTATTGTTGACATCGACGAGTTTAGGCAAACACGACTCGGCGGTTGAGCGGATAGTTGGAAGGGTTCGCGTAACCTCGGTTTCTAAATTATACTTTCCCCGCAAAAAATTCAAGGGATCGATGAGAGGCGAGAATTTGACAAAAATATTTTTTTCGACGATTTCGTCGTTCTTGTACACGGTGGTCAAGTCACGGATTTGAAAAGTATTGTTGAGAGATACCTTGTTGTAATTAGTGTCGTCCATGTCGAAAAAACGTGTGTACACGGGTATGAACGACTGGGTGCCCGAAATGTCGAAGGGATCGTAAATCGGGTCATTTGTTTTCTCTAAAATGAGCTTTTTGTTTTTTCGGTAATTTATGCTAAACTTGGTGGATTCCATGAAAGTTATATTTTATGGAATGTAATATTTTAGTAATATTAAACTCATGTCGTTTTATATGCGTATTTATTATACTTTACTTAATTTATAATAAATTAAAATAAAATGACATTAGAATTAAAAAAATTTGACATGAGATCCATCACGTTCGACCCGCGAGAGAACAAGGGTCCCGTCATTGTTTTGATCGGTCGTCGTGACACGGGTAAAACCTTTTTGGTGAAAGACTTGCTATACCACCACCAAGATATCCCAATTGGCACTGTGATTTCAGGAACAGAAGCCGGAAACGGTTTTTACGGAAAGCTCGTGCCAAAGCTGTTTATCCACGAAGAATACAACACAATTTTGATTGAAAACGTGCTGCGACGCCAGAAGGCGGTTATGAAGCAGTGTCAGACGGAGATGGAAAATTACAAGAAGTGCAGCATCGATCCACGAACTTTCGTGATTTTAGATGATTGCCTCTACGATAACAGCTGGACCAAAGATAAGTTGATGAGATCCCTGTTCATGAACGGTGAAATGTTTGCCTAAGTCATTCCAAAAGAATGGCTAGTATGTTTAGGATGTAAAGAGTCCTTTATATGCGACACGTCCAAATTGCGGAGACGTCTTGATTTAGAATCTTAAAAAGAGGTTCTATGAAAGTTTATACTACTAAACGGCTTTAGAAATAGGGTCGTGGTTTATGCTAACAACATGAAGTACAGTAAAAAGGTATAAAATAGAGATAACCCGCAGCAAGTCATCTAAGTCCGTAATGGTAAGGATATGATGATTGTTCAACGACTAAATGCCCGTGGGGTTGAGTAATCTAACCAATTGCGATGATGCCTTAAGATATAGTCTAAACCCGCCCGAGAGGGTGCAATGCCCATTTAAAAAGCATTGGTTTAATGATTTCAGAAAGAAATATCTGGATAAAAACGGTACAATTGAGACACTGGAAAGTTATGTTAATTATTACCATGCAATATCCGCTCGGTATTCCACCAAATCTCCGCACCAATATAGACTACGTTTTTATTTTGCGCTAGAATTATTTGTCGAATCGTAAGAAGATTTGGGAGAACTATGCGTCTATGTTTCCGACTCTCGAGTCATTCTGCTCGATCATGGACCAGACAACCGAAAATTACGAGTGCATGGTGATTTCGAATAATGCGAAATCGAACAAGATCAATGACCAAGTATTTTGGTACAAGGCGGCGGACCGACCCGATTTCAAGTTGGGTTCAAAGGAGTTCTGGGAGCTCTCGAAGAATTTGACGGATGATGATGGAGACGAGTATGATCCGAACGCAAAGAAGAAGAAGAATGGTCAAAACGTCATAGTGAAAAAGACGACAGGCAAGTGGTAGGTAAATTTGCTTTTAATAAAATATTGCTTGGAAAGCAATATTTTACATAAAATATTTATTTCGGTCTATAACCGTGGTCAATCGCGTTGAGTAAACGCACCTGCGCTTTGGCTTTTTTCAAAGTGGTGCACCGCGAGAGAGTTCTTTGTTTGGTTCCCTTCTTCTTTTTGACACTGTAGCAATTTTTTCCTCGAAGTTTTCGGATCACGTATGGCATTATTTATACAATAGAGGCTCAAACTTTTTCGGCTAAATACATGTTAAAAAATCCGTGAACTTTGATGATTTGGTAGCCCAAGATTTCCCGCAAATAATCGAATAAAGCAGTGTTGGTTTGGCTGTTGGACTCGAACAAGATTTTCGGATACCCAGTGCGAACAATTGTCTCCATGCCTCCCTGCAAAACTTGCAGTTCGTTTTCCTCGACATCCATCTTGATGAAAGAAATATTACCCTGGATGTTAAGTGAATCAAGAGTTTGGATCTCGATGGTTTCGGAAGACAAGACTTTGTCGTTGGAGGGCGCGTGCACGGTGGACCCACCGCCGTCGTTGCTCACGATATGAAGGGTTTTGGGACCCACTTGGTCACTATTGCCGAGACCGATTTTCATGCATTCAATGTTGGTGGCGGCACTGAGAGCGACCCCTCCACACAAAGCGTAAAAAGTCATTTTTTGTGGTTCGAATGCCAGGACGCGTTTTACGTAAGGGGCGAGCGAGATGGCGTAACTGCCGGTATGTGCACCGATATCCAAAAACAGCGAATCCGCGTTGCAAAACTGTTTGCACCACTCAATCAAATTATTTTCGAAAAGACCTCTCTCGGCATAATACGTTTGGTTGACGGAAGGCATCAAATAAACGAGAGGCTTGTTTATAAAAAAGATTTGGTTGTTGGTATTGTCATCGATGGTGTCGCGCTCATCTTTTGACAAAATAATGTATTTGGTGGACATTTTTGGTTGGATATATGTTTATTTGAATAACGTTTCTTTAAGCGGTTTCACGATGAGCACTCAATCGAAAGTCGAAACGCCAAGTCGCAAAAACAAAAAATGATATTGTTCAAGAGGATGACTGTCGTTCTGAAGGTTTTTTTAGAAAACGCGTAAAAGCAAATCATCAAGATAAAAAGAATTGTTTGAAAAGAGTAGCTTGCGGCCAAGTGACTATGTACTCTCTCGGGGTTGACTTTTAGAGTGTAGACTAATATGACATTGAAAAGAACTTTGCAAAAATAAGAGATGATCATCATTTTGGCAATCAATTTTGTTATCGCGTTTGTCGAATCGGTATCATCGGTAAACCCGATATTGATCATGTTCATGATAGTATTTGAAAGAATGTGAATAAAGAAAATAAAAATATATTTTCGGGTGTCGATTGGGTGTTGTTGTTGTTGCGTGATAGGATCCGGTCTCTCATATACGGTTTTGCAGTGGGGACAAAAGTTTTTGTTTTCACCCGACTCTAATAATCGAATAATGCAGTCGATATGATAAACGGCACTCGAACATTGACAAGGAAGTTGGACAACCAATTCTAACTCTACATTGAGAGATTCGAGACAAATGAGACACTCTTTGTCCTCTAAACTTTTCTTGTCGGGTTTTTCGAAACTCTGTAAAAACATTTTTGTTTCGAGAGATTCTTGGAAAGATTTTTGATCCGAAGAGGTCTTCATAAAAATAAAAGTAAAATGGCAGCCAACTTTGAACTCTACGACATTTGTGTGAAAACACTTGCTGCATTTAATGCTGCCGGTTTTGCAGAACCATGCGACCCAATTCGGCGCAAAATTGTCGAAACACATGAAGCTTGCATTTTTGTGATTCACAATCATTTTGCAGCATTGGATAGCGAGAGACGCAACAGTTTGAAGAATGTTTTGTTCGAGTATGCAAGTTTAAATGCATACATCCGTGGGAAGTGGCATGATTACAAACATGACAACCGATGCCCCGAGTTAACCATTGAGGATTATGTCAAGAATGTTTTTATTCATGACGATACTGTTACGATTGAAAACGCATACATTGCATTTGGCAGCCATGATGTCGCAACATCCATGAACGCTTTGTTAAGAGAGATGTTAAACAGATAACATGTTGTAATATATTGAATTTGAAAATGTGAATATAAATTAAATTTAAAAAAGTTTCATAAATTTATTAAAAAAATGGTTTGTTCTTTTTGTAAAGAAAATGGTCATCGCTCCAATAAATGTCCTGAAAAATTTAGAGATTTTGATGAAAACGATTTGTTAAACATAAGATTTGAAGATTTTTTTAAAAATGTTTTAACTTTCTCTTTGTACAAAGATGTTCAAATTCAAGCAAATTATAAATATTTAAACAACAAGTATGTTACCAAAAACAAAACTGATGCAAAAAAATCAAATGAAAACGTTTTAAAAGTTGTTATTTGTGAATCTACTTCTTTAAGAAATTCTTTTGACAGCAATATTGATGAATACGAAACAAATCACACTTTTTTTGTCATTTTGCCAGAAGAATATAATAAAAATGAAATCAATGTAAGAAATCTTATAAATTCATTTGAACTTACAGATCATTCAATGTTGGAAAGTGTTGAGTATAAAATTAAAAATTTGTTTTGGATTTAAGAAGACCGTTGCATTTCGTTTACAGATACACAACAAAACTTTATCTACAGAAACAAAATTTTGCGAGAGCATTCATAAAAAAATTATCCACCGACCAAAAACTTTGTCTACAAACAAAATTTTGCGAGAGCATTCATAAAAAAATTATC
>JACCDY010614659.1_pt1 | contig 42836 bp, 34 predicted proteins | sample 7446391 | NCBI WGS metagenome assembly JACCDY01 (sample SAMN15323451, study PRJNA562643) | freshwater metagenome | isolation source: river surface water | place: USA:Blue River Watershed | collected 2017-08-18
TGAAGTTTTGCTCCAACAACGATTGAAATTGCGAACAAAATGATAAAGAATGCTGCTCCTGAATATCCCATAGTATTTAATTATTTGTGCAAAATTAAGAATTTGTTTAGAGTAATCCTTTGGTACTCGGTAAAGAATTTAAATTTTTTATATCGCGTTCAACCGCCATCCGAATTGTTTTAGCAAAGGCCTTGAAAATAGCTTCAATTTTGTGGTGCTCATTTTCGCCGTTTGCTTGAATGTTTAAGTTACATTTTGCAGCATCCGAGAATGACTTGAAGAAGTGAGAGAACATTTCGGTAGGCATTTCGCCGATCATCTCGCGTTTGAAACTTGCTTCCCATACCAACCAGTTGCGTCCGGAAAAATCCAAGGCAACTTGTGCAAGGCATTCATCCATGGGCAATAAGAAACCATAGCGATTAATGCCACGTTTGTCGCCTAATGCGATTGTGAATGCTTCTCCTAATGCGATACCCGTATCTTCGATTGTGTGGTGCTCGTCGATATGTAAATCGCCTTGTACTGTCACAGCCAAATCTACATTCGCATGTTTGGCAATTTGATCTAACATGTGATCGAAAAAGCCTAATCCTGTTTGATTAGCTGCTTTCCCACTCCCATCAAGGTTAAGTTCAATCTGGATTTTGGTTTCGTGTGTATTGCGTTGGTGGCTTACTTTACGTGCAGGTAATTTTAAGAAGCGGTAAATTTCATCCCAACCTGTGCAGGTTAACGCTAGGCTGTCGATTAGTTCAGGTGAAATCGTTTGTTCTCCAATGAAAATACCTTTGGCTCCTAGGTTTTGGGCCAATTGTATATCTGTTTCACGGTCTCCTAAAACAAATGAATTTGATAAATCGTATGATCCTTTTAAATATTCCGCTAACATACCGATGCCCGGTTTACGAGTCGGTAGATTATCTGCTGGGAAACTACGGTCGATATGTATTGCGGCGAATTCGATGCCCTCACTTGCAAGAATTTCTAGCATTTTATTGTGTGCAGGCCAAAAAGTATCCTCAGGAAATGATTGAGTTCCTAATCCATCTTGGTTGGTAACCATCACCAATTCATAATCCAATTCTTGAGCGATTTTCTTCAAATTAGAAATGGCGTTGGGGAGAAATGCTAATTTCTCGTAACTATCAACTTGTTGGTCGGTGACGGGTTCATGAATAATCGTTCCATCCCGGTCAATAAACAATACTTTTTTCATAAAACAAAGGTAATGAATGCCACGTTAATAATTAAAAAATATGCCGATACTTATTGTATGAAATCCGTTCAGTCCTTGTAATTTTGCAATCTATGAATCAATCGTTTTACGTAATTAGTGCAGAAGAAAAGTCAGTCATTATAAATCGACTTTCTGTTTACCTCAATGAGTCTGTTGAAAAAGTGGATGAACTTTATTCAGTTTGGGAAGCCATTATTTTAGGCAGTTTGTTGAAGCTAGTTCGTAATCGTATTCGTTTCAATGCCCTCTATAATTTTATTTTGCAGAAGTCAGCGCCTATTAGTGACATCGAAGCTTTCTTGTCTGCTGATGGACTTAAATATAATGAAGATATTATCCTACGTTATGGAGAGGGCATGATGGGTATTTTAATTCCCGACAAAAAAAGTGCGATTGCGATGTTATTGTCCCGTGAGATGGGCGCAAAGAGTTCTGCAATCTTGAAGGGCTTAACCATGTTTTTTGGCTTATATGGCTATCGCTTAAAGCAAGAAGAATATGAAGCGTTGAAAGATTGGAAGGCTTTTGGCGAATATTTCTTGAACTTGAAGCAACAGTTTTATGTGTTATGTCCCACTAGGATTCAATTAGGGGTTTCAGAAATTCTATTGTTGTCGGATATTTTGCGTGTAGATACTGGCGCATTATTGACCTATTCGGATGAGCAAGAACCCTTGTCTGAAGGTGGATTATTGCAGAATTTGACGATTAATACCTTTGTTTACATGCTTATTATTTTGGTATTGGGTGGAGGTGTTATTTGGTATACAGCATTCAGGTCTACCGAGGAGGAAGAAACGATCGCAGAAACGGAGGAGATTATCCCGATTGATAGTTTAAGCAAGTTGAATGATAGTTTAACTCGCGCTGTTTTGGATTCTACGAAATTGCGTGCTGACTCGTTAACAAGTTTAATTTGGCCTAAAGGGACATCATTTGATGTGCCTAAAAATTCGGTCATTGTGGCATTACATCATTATTTGTCGGATTCGACTCAAACAGAACCTGTAGAATTAGCTGCTAATGAGTTGGTTTTCAATGAACAAACCGATTTGTTGGATAAGCCTGTTGACTACGTATTTAAGCGTATGGCGGAAGGGATGAATCGTTACAAAGAGGCGTCTTTAAAGATTTTGGTTAATTCGAGTAAAGATGAACGCACGTCGTTGAAACGTGGATTTGTGATCAAAAATCGATTGGTAGGAGAGGGGTTATCTCCAGCGCGTATTGAGGTCAAAGCCTCCGAAGATAAGGCTGTTATCTTTTTGATTTCCAAGAAGCCTGTATTAAAATAATCCAATTCGTTTGCTTTCTGTTGTAAGTATGCGTACTTTTGTGGCATATTAGTACAAATGCATCCGCATAAATCGATTACAAGTGATTGTAAATCCCTTTTGATTAACGACAAAGGGCTATTAGGTTTGATTACGGATGTGTTAGGGCATCATAATTAAACATACAATCATGAGTGAAAAAATTCGCTTTGATAGTCTTCCTTTGTCGGAAGGTATCCAAGAAGCAGTAAAAGAAATGGGTTTTGAGTTTGCTTCCCCCATTCAATCAGAAGCAATTCCCTACGTTTTAGAGGGGCGCGATGTTATCGGACAAGCGCAAACAGGAACTGGAAAAACGGCCGCGTTTGGTATTCCAATGATCGAACACATTGTTCCGTTCGAGAAATTCGTTCAAGCCATTATTTTATGTCCTACACGTGAGTTAGCGGTTCAAGTTTCTGAAGAAATGAAGAAGTTGGCTAAGTTCACAAAAGGTGTTTGGGTGACGACTGTTTATGGTGGTGATTCAATCGATCGTCAGATTAAGTCATTGAAGGCAGGTGCAAACATTGTTGTGGGTACTCCAGGTCGTGTCATCGATTTAATTGAGCGTCGAGCGTTGAAACTTCAACAAGCATCCATGATCGTATTGGATGAGGCAGATGAGATGTTGGATATGGGATTCCGTGAGGATATCGAAAGTATTCTACAAGAAATGCCTGATGAGCGTCAAACGGTATTATTTTCTGCAACGATGTCTAAGCCTATTATGGCCTTGACAAGTCGTTATTTGACTGAGCCTAAATTGGTGAAAGTTGTAAAAAATGAAATCACGAACGTCAACATTGAGCAATTGTATTTCGATGTAAAAGGACGTGCGAAGATGGAAGTTACAACGCGTTTGATCGACTTTTATTCCTTAAAATTAATGTTGATCTTTTGTAACCAGAAGAAACGCGTGGATGAGGTGGTAGAAGAATTGGTTTCTCGTGGTTATGCAGCAGAAGGTCTGCATGGTGATTTGCGTCAAAGTCAACGTACCCAAGTAATGAATCGTTTTCGTAATGGAAATGTGACAATCTTGGTTGCGACAGATGTGGCCGCACGTGGATTGGACGTTGATAACGTGGATGCAGTAATCAATTACGATATCCCGTTAGATGAAGAATATTATGTACACCGTATTGGTCGTACAGGCCGTGCTGGTAAATTCGGTAAGGCATTTACCTTGGTCGTAGGTTCTGAGCGTAATCGTTTGCGTGAAATCATGAACTACACCAAAGTTAAAATTGACAAGGGTGTTATACCATCGTTTACGGATGTTGTGGGTATTAAGAAAGGCATGTTTATTGAACGTGTCGCTGCAACGATCAACGAAGGTGATTTAGAGGTATTCTCGGATTCATTGGAAAATTTACATCATGCTGGATTTACAACGGAGCAAATTGTTGCTGCCTTAGTTAAAATGAACATGGGTATTCAAAAGAATGAGTTTGGAGATGAAAATCTAGAAGGCGAGTTTGAGCGTCAATCGCGTAAGTACGGTCGGGAAGAGCGTGGCGGTGGATACCGTGATCGTGATTCACGCGGTGGGGAGCGTCGCGGTGGCGGTCGCTTTGACCGTGATTCACGAGATCGTGGTGGTCGTTTCGAAAGAGGTGGAGATCGTGACCGTGATCGGGGTCCTCGTGGACCGCGTATGGATCGTGAAGGAAAGCCTTATCGCAGTGATGAAAACATGGTTCGTATGTTTGTTAACATCGGATTTAATGAGAAAATTTCTCCATCCAATATCGTAGGTGCTTTTGCAGGTGAGACGGGAATTCCGGGTAATGTGTTAGGTCAAATTCAGATTGAAAACAAGCATACATACGTTGATGTGCCGAAAGAATATGCCAAAGTTGTATTGGATAAAATGGCTGGAGCTGCCATCAAAGGCAAGCGTGTTTTAGTTGAAGTAGCTAAACCAGTTTAATTGTATTTATTTTTTTTGAGGGAGATATCCGAAAGGTGTCTCCCTTTTTTTATGACTTCTTGAGAAAGAAATGCTGTTTGGGCGCGATGGTATTTAAGGAAATAATCCCCATTTCAAACAATTCAATGCTGTGGATTGCTTGTGGCATTGCTGCTATCAATGACCATTTTTGCAAAGATTCATCCGAATATCTAATGTTTAAACAAAAAAGTAAATGGTCTTTTTCCTGCATGAATGCCTCTATGCTGGGGATATCCTGATCTCGTAATATCTTAAAATCAATAACCTGAATTTTACCTGCGGCTATTTTTAAATGTTTACCGATGCCATGAATCATCGCTTCTTGAATATCGCTAGGATTTTGTTGGTATACTGGATCAATCACCTGCGTGTATAGGTCAAAAACAAATGGAGAATGTAATCCATGTGCGGTTTGTGCTTTCCAATTAAATGCGAATCGTTGGAACATTAGTTTTGTGCAAATATTGTTGTGAGTGAAAAGGCAGGGATTTCAACCTGAAATGTTTCCTGTGAATTTAAATTTAGAAAAGTATAGTATCCGCTCATTTTACCAAATTCTGACATCAGCGGACAGCCCGAAGTATATGTAAATGAAGTATTTGGTTCCAAGATGGGTTGTTGGCCTACTACGCCTAATCCTTTCACTGTTTCCTCATGTAAACCTCCATCCATGATGAGCCAATAGCGACTTACGAGCTGTACGGGTTGTGTGGACCGATTTAAGATTGTAATTTGGTAGCTAAAGAAGTATTGGTACGGTTTTTGGATTTCCATATCAGGGATGTGGGTTACAATGACCTCGATGGAAATTTCATGTGTATTTAAGGGATACATGTGTTTGATGCTATGGCAAATGTAGAGTTAAAATTACAGGATTTACTGCAGAATGATTGGAAATCGGTCTTGAAATCTACATTTCAATCCGAAAATTTTGAAAAGCTTTCGGTGAAAGTCCTGGATGCCTATCAAAATGACATTGTTTACCCCAGTGCATCTCACTTATTCGAGGCGTTTAATCTATGTTCATACCAAAAAACACGGGTGGTTATTTTGGGTCAAGATCCCTATCATGGGCCAGGTCAGGCACATGGCTTAAGTTTTTCGGTACCGCCGGGTGTTTCACTTCCACCTTCATTAAAGAACATTTTTAAGGAATTGTTTCAAGATTTAGGTCTGATGCGTTCTTCTGGTGATTTGAGTGATTGGGCTCGACAAGGTGTATTACTTTTAAATACCTCATTAACTGTAAGGGCAGGGGAGGCAGGATCACATGTAGCAATGGGGTGGCCAATTTTCGCAAAAGCAGTCCTTTCAGTGCTCAATAGGAAAGATAGTCCAATTGTCTTTATATTTTGGGGTAATCATGCTCAAGGATTTACGTCTTTGATTGATGAGCGTAGGCATTGTGTTATCAAGTCCGCGCATCCATCGCCTTTATCAGCTAATCGCGGCGGATGGTTTGGCTCAAAACCCTTTTCTCAAACGAACGAATTCTTGGTTTCTCAAGGAATGGAACCCATTCGCTGGGCTTAAAGTCGCTTTAATTGGCTAGGGAAATAGACAAATTGGTTCGGGAATTCCGCTAAAAAGAAATTGGAAATTAAACTTTCAATGGCTTCTTTTCTGGCTTCTTCGGATTGAGAAATCAAGCATTGTACTGAAAAGCCTTTCGAATCAGGCTCCTGATGGGAACTGATTTCAAAAACATATGCTTGTTCAATAAAATCCCAAGCATTTAATTCCGGAACGATATGTTTTGTTAGGGCTTTGATGGCTTTGTCTTCGATTTTGTTCTCAACAAATATGGAAATGTTGTATTGGATCATGGTTTTAGGGTCTTTTGAGCAAGTGCTTGGTACATAATTTCCGCCGTGTGGAAACCTTCTTTGTCGATGCCATCTTTGATTTGGTGCCGACAAGATGTCCCGTTCATGGCGATAATCGTTTTACTTTTAGCCTCCAATAGGCGAGGGTATAGGACTAATTTGGCAATTTGTTGGGATAATTTATAATGCTTTTTCTCATAGCCAAACGAGCCCGCCATGCCACAGCATCCCGTGGGTAACAGTTCGACCTCATAGTTGGCCGGAAAGTTCAAAACTTGTCGGGTACTACTAATTCCTGCAATGGATTTCTGGTGGCAATGCCCGTGTAATACGATTTTTTCCTGTTTATCCGTGAATTGATTCGATGTTATGCGTTTAGATTTGATTTCTTGTAACAGAAACTCGTCGACTAAAAGGCAATTAGCTTTTAATTTCAATGCTTTTTCGCGAAGTTCTTCATTGACCAAATTTGGAATTTCATCTCGAAAGCTCAAAATGGCGCTTGGTTCGATTCCGATGAAGGGGTGTTCCGCCGTCACAATATCTGTTAATGCTTGGACATTGGTATTGGCTAATTTTTTGGCAAAGGCAAGCATTCCCTTGGAAATATAGGTTCTTCCGGAAATGATTTGATTAGGAATTTTAACACCGTAACCTAATTCATTTAAAAGTAATACAGTCTTTTTGCCTAATTCAACCTCATTGTAATTGGTAAATTCATCTGCAAACAAATACACATATCCTTTTTCGAATTGGTCTTGGTTAATCCGTTTGCTATAATGTTTATGCCATGACACTAAACTCGTGAAATGTACTTCAGGAAGGCTTCGGTTCCAAGAGAATCCCATCGCACTTTTTAATAGGATCGAGCTGCCTGGAAAGTTGATCGCTAAGTTATAGAGGGGTGCAAAGTAACTAGCGATTTTTTGGAGACTTGGAAAATGGCCGACCATTTTCGTTCTCCAAGGAATCCCTTGATTGTCATAATGTTGTTGGAGTGTTTCAGCCTTTAATTTGGCCATATCTACACCGGATGGACATTCGGTTTGACAACCTTTGCAGGAAAGGCATAGGTCTAATACTTCAAGTAATTCTGGATTGGAATATGCCTCAGAACCGCTTTCTGTGATGAGTTGGCGTAATATGTTTGCTCTTCCCCGCGTACTATCTTTTTCTTTTTGGCTAGCCATGAAACTGGGACACATGGTTCCGCCGGTCAATGCTGTTTTTTTGCAATCCCCTGAACCCGAGCATTTTTCAGCGAGGCCTAAGGGACTTTCTGTTTCTGGATAATGGAAATAATAGTTTGTGGCCTCCTGATTTTTCTTTTGACGAAAAGCTTCATCCATCGGAGGAGAATGAACAATTTTGCCTGGGTTTAGAATGTTTTGTGGATCAAACAATTGTTTGATTTCAACGAACAATTGGTAGATCTCATCGCCCATAATTTGCGGGATGAATTCACCTCTTAGTCGGCCATCACCATGTTCTCCACTGAGTGAACCTTTGTATTTTTTTAGAATTTCGACAGTTTCTGTCAGCAGTTTCCGAAACAAGGTTTTCCCTTCCGGGCTATGAATATCTAAAAAGGGTTCAATGTGTAATTCACCTGCTCCGGCATGGGCATAATAGGCAGCCTGAACTTCATGTTTCGCCAATAAAGCTTGAATGTCTGCGACATACGCAGGTAGGTCGCTCGGTGCAACGGCACAATCTTCAATGAGATTTACGGGTTGTTCAAGCCCGATTTGGTTACGAATAAGTCCTAAACCTGCTTTTCGGATATCCCATCCTTTGCTGATTTCATCACCATATAAGATCGGGAAGGCATAAGCTAGTTTAGCTGCTTGAATTGATGAAATACAAGATGTGATTTTCTTATCTAATTCATCTTGACTATTTGCTCGAAATTCAACCATCAATATGGCGGCAGGTTTTCCTTCAATAAAGCTACGATCATCTTTGAAATTGGGGTGATTCTCCGTAAATGACAGGATAAAATCATCCACTAATTCGGATGCCGTTGGATTGGATTGTAATGCTAAAATATTCGCGTTTAGCGAATCCTGTAAGCTATTGCAGTGTAAACAAAGTAGGCCAACAAACGGCTCGGGTTTATTCAGAAGGTTAAGTTTGGCTGCATGAACAACCGCTAATGTACCTTCTGATCCAGCTAAAAGCGCGGAAAGATTAAACGGTTTACCTTCAGGGTTAAAGGGTTGCATCTCAATAAGTGCGTCGAGTGCATATCCTGTGTTTCTCCGTTTGATTTCGGGCTTGGGAAATGAATTTCTAATTAAGGATTGAATCTCGGGATTATTGAGGATTCTGTGTAGCTCTCGGTAAATCGTGCCTTCTAAGTTGGTAAGTGTCGTTTTTTTATAAAACGCTTCTAAACTAAGCGGTTCTGTATGAATTTCGGTTCCATCTGATAACCAAGCTCGGGTTTCTATTAAATGATCACGAGTTGATCCCCAAACAATGGAATGTAATCCGGAGGAATTGTTACCGATCATTCCTCCAATTAACGCGCGATTTGCCGTAGACGTTTCAGGGCCAAAGAATAATTCCGCCGGAGCTAAATGTTTATTTAAATCGTCACGTATGATGCCTGGTTCCACCCAAACACTCTGTTCTTTTTTATTCAATTGGATAATTTTAGCCATTTTGGCCGATATTTCCATAACAATACCATTGCCTACAACTTGTCCTGCAAGGGAAGTGCCAGCCCCGCGTGGGATGATATTTGATTTGTGATTCGCCGCAAATTGTATGAGCCGCTTAATGTCTTTGGAATTGGAAGGAATAGCAACGGCTATTGGTTTTACTTCATAGACGGAGGCGTCTGTCGCGTATAATCGTTTGGTCATCCGACTAGTTTGCGAGTCATTGATAAAGAGTTCTCCTTCAAAATGAATGCTTAATTGCTCGATGTCCCGCTTACTCCAATGCATGTATCTACGTATTGAATTTTAAAATTACGAAATCCAATCTTACCAACATATAACCATTTAAAGTTTCTGATCTGCAATTCATCCGAATGAGCGAATTCCTTTCGTTATTAATTGTAAATTTGAATTCAAACTGAAATCTATGTTCTTTTTACGTCAAGTTTACGAGAGTTTTTTGTTTGCCTATCAGGCATTACGGTCGAATGTGATGCGTACGACATTATCGCTTTTGGGCGTCAGTGTTGGTATATTTGCGATAGTTGCGGTATTTACGGCGGTAGATTCTTTGAATAATAAGATTCGGAAAGAGATAGATTCCTTTGCGGGTTCTGGCGTTTTGTATGTAGGAAAATGGCCATGGTTGATGCAAAATAATTATCCATGGTGGAAATATTTGAATCGGCCGGAGATGAAATACACGGAATTTAAATATTTGAAAGATCATTTAGAAAACGCGGAAGCTATCGCGATCATGGATGGCGGCCGGACAGCGAATGTTTCCCGGGGAAGTAACAGTATTGATGCCAATATGACGGGGGCTTCGTATGAGTATAATCAAATCACGAGCACCCCCATTCAAGATGGGCGTTATTTTCTTCCAATAGAATCTGATAATGGTTTATTTGTTTGCATTATTGGAGCACGCGTGGCGGAGACCTTGGTGGAAGGACGTTCCGCAGTAGGAGAGATCATTAAGGTAAATGGGATTAAGTTTCTAGTGATTGGTGTAATCGAGAAAAAAGGGGAGGATATGTTGAATTTTGGGGGAACACCGGATGAAAAGGTGATTATTCCATACACAACTTTTGCGGCCGTATTCCAAAAAGACAAGCCCGCACCCGATATCGCGGTAAAAGCATTTAAGTCGGACGAAGGTCAAGCTGCTCTCGAGGGTGAGATTACGGGTATGATGCGTAGTTTACGATCCATTAAGCCGAAACAAGAGGATAATTTTTCTGTCAATCGCTTAGATGGATTACAAGCCTTTTTTGATGGAATTTTTGCGGCATTAAATATTGCGGGAGCACTTATTGCCGGGTTCTCTTTGTTGGTCGGTGGCTTTGGAATCGCCAACATTATGTTTGTGTCCGTGAAGGAGCGAACCAATATCATTGGAATTCAGAAGTCCTTGGGTGCTAAGAATTATGTGATTTTGTATCAGTTCTTGTTCGAGGCGGTGTTCTTGAGTTTAATCGGAGGTGTTGTTGGGATAGGTTTAGTCGTACTCATAACTTTAATTCCACAAGATGCTTTGCCTTTGACTTTATCAGCATCCAATGTTTTTAAAGGACTGTTTATATCGAGTTTTATTGGGGTGTTGTCGGGAATCATTCCCGCCTGGGTTGCCGCGAAGATGGATCCGGTAACGGCCATTCGATCGAAATAATAAAAGCCACCCATCGGCTGATGGGTGGCTTTTTCATGCATTATAATTCGATATTAGATAGACAAAGTCGCTAATACGGAATTCATGTTACGAACAGCATCTGCAGATTTGTTGAAAGCAGCTTGCTCGTCTTCTGTTAATTTGTAATCAACGATTTTCTCCCAACCATTCTTGCCCAAAACGACAGGAACGCCTAAGCAGATATCAGATTGACCGTATTCACCGTCAAGCGATACGCAGCAAGACATGATTTTTTTCTCGTCGCGAACGATTGCCTCAACTAAAGCAGCACCTGCAGCACCTGGAGCATACCATGCAGAAGTACCTAATAAGCCTGTTAAAGTTGCACCACCCACCATCGTGTCAGCTGCTACTTTGTCTAAAGTTTCAGCATCTAAGAATTGGCTAACGGGTACACCGTTATAAGTTGCTAAACGCTTCAATGGAATCATGGTTGTATCTCCGTGACCACCGATTACTGTTCCGTGGATATCATTGATTGAAACATCCATCGCTTTTGCTAAATAGCATTTGAAACGAGCCGAATCCAATGTACCACCCATACCGATGATGCGGTGCTTATCCAAACCAGCTACAGATTTCGCCAAGTAAGTCATTGTATCCATTGGGTTAGAAATGATCACAATGATCGGGTTTTTAGAGAATTTTAAGATGTTTTCTACAACACTCTTCACGATACCCGCATTTACACCGATTAACTCTTCGCGTGTCATACCTGGTTTACGAGGAAGACCTGATGTGATTACTACGACGTCTGAATTGGCAGTTTTTGAATAGTCGTTTGTTGATCCTACTAATTTGGTATCAAAACCTAACAAAGAGGCCGTTTGAAACATATCAAGGGTTTTACCTTCAGCAATACCTTCTTTGATATCTAATAATACTAATTCATCAGCTAATTCTTTTCTAGCGATGTTGTCAGCACAAGTTGCACCTACGGCACCTGCTCCTACTACGGTGATTTTCATTGTTTTTATTTTTAGGAATGATTATACTAAAATCGCTGCAAAAATAAGACATAATCATCAAATTTCGACGTTCTTTTTAAAATCAATATTATTCAAGGATAGACCCGATTTGATTTTAGTTGCATTTTAGTATATTTAAGAATTAATTAGTGAATATGGGAACAGAGAAAAGTTTTATCGATCGGATTATTTCCTCGCATTATTTTCAGAAGGCCATGGAAAAAGCGGAAGCGGTTTTCATGAAGGATAAATTAGGACTATTGGGTTTGCTCCAAAAATCACTCGTAAAGGTTCAGGAGATAGCAGCAACAAGTAATATATCGGTTGTCAAGCTTCTCAATCACTATATTGTCTTGTTCAGTGAATTAATTAAAGCTTATGTTGCGGGTACATACAAGAAATTGCCTGCGATTACGTTAGTTAAAATAGTGGCCGTATTAATTTACTTTATATCGCCCTTTGATTTCATTCCAGACGTCTTACCTTTTGTAGGATTTACAGATGATTTAGCCGTTGTTTTATGGGTTGGGAAATCAATTAAAAACGAATTAGATGAATTTGAAAAACATGTGAATGTTTAACGCCTGAATAAGGAATATTAATGACTATTGAATATATTTACAAAATTAAAAATTAGACTACAATGAACATCTCAAGTATATTATTGTTTTTAAACGGTTTAGGTGGCGGTGAATTATTATTAATCGGTCTAGCTATCTTGTTGTTTTTTGGTGGCAAGAAGTTACCTGAATTGATGCGTGGACTTGGAAAAGGAATTCGTGAGTTCCAAGATGCGAAAAATGAAGTAAAAGATCAGATTAACAAAGAATTAGACGAAACGAAGAAATAGTCTTCTTGTTTTTTGTTTTCAATGCATAGTTGGTGAAAGCCAACTATGCTTTTGTGTTTAAAAAGAATCCCCTTTTTTGATGAATTTAGTTCCTGTTGCCTACTCGGAAATACGTCGAGATTTATTGGCTGGCAAACGTACATGCGTTGAAATTGTGCAAGGTCATTTAGACCGAATAGATGCCTATAATGCCAAATTGAACGCATTTTTGACAGTTTATGACCAAGAAGCTTTAGCGTTGGCAACTGAAATTGATGCTAAAATTAAACAATGTACAGCAGGTCCTTTGGCTGGTTTGGTAGTTGGGATCAAAGATTTACTTTGTTACGCCGACCATCCTAGTCAGGCGGGTAGTCAAATATTAAATGGCTTTCAATCCACCTTTTCAGCTACGGCTGTACAACGTCTTTTAGATGCCGATGCGATTATTATTGGTCGGCAAAATTGCGATGAATTCGGGATGGGCTCTACGAATGAGAATTCGTCATTTGGTCCCGTATTGAATTTTGCGAATAGCGCACACGTTGCAGGAGGAAGTTCTGGTGGTTCGGCTGTGGCAGTTCAAGCTGGCATGTGCCAGGTTTCATTAGGGACAGATACGGGTGGTTCAATTCGTATGCCAGCAGCGTTCTGTGGTATTATGGGATTAAAGCCAACCTATGGTCGCGTTTCTCGCTGGGGCTTAATCGCTTATGCCTCATCTTTTGATACGATTGGACCAATGGCGCATCATTTGGAAGATTTGGCTCTTGTGTTAAAGACTATTGAGGGGAAAGACGGATACGATAGTACCGTGGTGGATGAATTTTATACGTCATACACATCCAAGAAGAAAGTAGCTTACATTAAAGAAATCGTTGAGCATCCAAGTTTGCAGCCAGAGATCCGCGATGCATTTTTTGCACGTGTGGAGACATTGAAGTCGGCTGGCTATGAAGTTGTTTCGGTTGATTTTGCATATATCGAACAACTATTGCCAACGTATTATGTGTTGACAACGGCGGAAGCAAGTTCTAATTTGGCTCGATTTGATGGGGTCAAATTTGGGCATCGTACGGCAGATGCTAAAGATTTGATGGAGCTTTATAAAAAGACAAGGGATGAGGCATTTGGTGAGGAAGTGAAGCGAAGAATTATGTTAGGTACTTTTGTGTTGAGTGCCGACTATTATGATGCTTATTACACCAAAGCGCAGCAAGTTCGCCGTTTGATTCAAGAAAGAACCATGGAGATTTTAGCTGATGTAGATTTTATTATTTCGCCGACTACCTCGTCTACAGCCTATAAAAGGGGAGAAAAGACATTAGATCCGCTTCAAATGTATTTAGGGGATTTGTTCACGGTTCAGGCAAATATTACGGGATTACCAGCTTTATCCATTCCGATGGGCGAGGATACGCAGGGTTTGCCTATGGGCTTTCAGGTTACTGGAAAGGCATATGATGAACAAGGATTAATTGATTTTGCTAAGCTATTTAAATAGATGCTGCATAGACTTTTGAGTTTAATGGCGTTGTTATTATTTGCTCTCCCAGGTTTGGGACAGATTACAGCTGCTTTGCCGCCAACTCAAGAGCATACTACAGGAAAGAATTATTTTCCTACAGATGATTTAGTTGCGATTGATTCATTGGCTTTAGTAGAACAAGGATTGCCTACAGCATTTATGATTGATCCTTCCATTGTTTCAAACCGACTCAAAGGGCTTCAAAATCAAATCCCCTTAAATTATAATTTTCAGACCCATCAATTTGTCGAATATTTCGCTTTTCGGAAGGCAGAATTTACGCAACGGATGTTGGAGAAACGGGATTTGTATTTCCCGTTGTATGAGAAGTATTTAAAACAATATAATCTTCCTGAGGAATTAAAGTATTTATCATTAATTGAATCAGGTTTAGAACCTCGTGCCTTGAGTAATAAAGGAGCTGGTGGCTTATGGCAATTTATGCCTTATACGGCAAGGGGAGATTTTGGTTTACGTGTGGATGGGGTTGTGGATGAGCGATTTGATCCAGAAAAAGCTACTGAGGCTGCGTGTAAGTATTTGAAGCAGTTGTACCGTGTATTTGGCGATTGGCATTTAGCTTTAGCTGCCTATAATACAGGTCCTGGTAACGTGAAACGCGCGATTCGTAAATGTGGAAGGAGTGATTTTTGGGGTATTTATAATTGTTTGCCCAAACAAACACGTGCTTATGTTCCGCAATTTATTGCGATGGACTACATGATGAATTACCATGCTGATCATGCCATTCATGCTGAAAAATGGGTTAAAAAGATTCCATTTGATACCATTCAAGTGAAAGGTTATTTGAACTTGAATCGATTGAAGCAATTTGCTTCAATTCACGTAGATACTTTTCAAGTTATTAATCCGCATCTCGTGGGAACTACGATTCCTAATGATAATAAGACGGTTGTTGTACATATTCCTCGTTCTCGTATTTCATATTTCAATGCAAATCGACGAGCCATCTTAGATTCAGCTTCCTATGTGAGTCAAAAACAGTCTGATAGCCTAGCCGCATTATTTGTTGACAAGTTAGTCAAGCGTCGGTATCAGGTTAAGAGAGGGCAATCACTTTATGATGTAGCTCGGATATTGCAGGTAAGTGTTTTGGAATTAAAGCATTTGAATCGACTAAAAACGAATCGAATCAAGCGAGGAAAACAATTGGTTTATTTTGCTCGAGTTCGAGAAAAGGTGATGCAAGCGGCTGTTGATTCAAGCGCTGATGTCGAAGAGCCCATTGTCGTTAAAAAAGTTAAAAAGGCTAAAATACGTTACTATAAAGTACGGTCAGGTGATACGCTTTCCGATATTGCTGAACGCCATCAAGGTCTGACGGTTACGAAATTAAAGAAACTAAACCGAATGCGTGCCTCGACGACTTTACGTCCTGGTATGCGTTTACGTATATCATAAAATGATCGCATATCTAAAAGGTAAATTAGCGCACAAAGATCGTACCCATGTCATCATCGATGTGCAGGGAGTAGGCTATGAGGTTAAAATCTCATTGCAAACCTATGATGCGCTGAAAGACGGTAATGAAAATGTTCAATTATTTACACATCTTCAGATTAAAGAGGATTCACACACCTTGGTCGGATTTCATTCTATGGATGAGAAATATCTATTCTTGGATTTGGTGTCGGTTTCGGGTGTCGGATTAAGTACGGCATTGGTTATGTTATCTTCTTTTTCCTCGAGTGAGATTCGCTCTGCGATTATGAATGAAAACATCGGCTTGATTCAATCCATTAAAGGTATTGGATCTAAAACGGCCCAACGAGTTATCTTGGAATTAAAGGATAAATGTAAAAAGGATACATTGTTTGTTGAGGCAGGCGCGGCAGCGCATGATGCGTCCTTCGGTGTTAAACAGGAGGCATTAGCGGCTTTAGTTACGCTTGGAATTCCGCGTGTGGCAGCTGAAAAGAATTTGGATCAATTGTTAAAAGCCAATCCTGATTCGAATGTCGAACAATTAATTAAACTCGCGTTACGTTAATTTACTTTTAACCCTTTTTGGATGTTTTTGTACCGTATTTTTCATAGAACCCTCCAGGTAGCTTTTACGAGCTTTATGGCGATTGGTGGTTCGTTGGATTTGTCGGCACAAGAAATTGATTCAACATTCAATGTGGAAAAAAGTGGTAAGAAACCGCGTTATCAGGTCAAGAAATCAAGTAATATAAGCGCTAAGCAAAAATCACCTTTTGCGATTTATTCTTTTCCGCAGGTTCAATCCACTACGCGTCTTTCTGGGGATAATGTTCTGCAGGAGCGTCGCTTAGGCGAATTGTCTTTGAGCCCCGTGCGTAGCAAGAGTTTTTCGGATTATAGTCTCCAACAAAATAGTTTGGTGAATCGGAATTTTTGGAATGCTTATTCTAAAAGTTTGGATGGTTCCAGCAGTATTCAATCCCGTGGTTTATTCCCTAAAATTGAATTGCCGCCTGCCATCGATCGAATTTTTGGTGGTTCAGAAGTGACTTTTAAGCCGAATGGAAGTTTGTTATTGGATATTGGATATCAAGGTCAATATGTAGATAATCCAGCGATTCCCGTACAATTGCGGTATGTGGGAAATTTGTTTTTTAATGAGCAGGCACAGATTAATTTTCAAGGCAAGATTGGGGATAAGTTGAATTTGAATGCCAACTTCGATACGAAGGCGAGTTTCAACTTTCAAAATCAATTAAAGTTGAATTGGAAGACGCAGGAAGAGGATATTTTGCAAAATATTGAGGCGGGAAATACCTCTTGGACCTTGAATTCGCAATTGATTCCTGGGGTTCAGAATTTATTTGGTTTAAAGACTTTATTGCGTTTTGGGAATTTGGATGTGACGGTTGTCGCGGCGCAGCAACGTTCTAAGCAAGATTGTATCACCATGAAAGGTGGTTCGCAAGGACGTTCTTTCGAACTTCGGGCAGATCAATACGATGAAAACCGCCATTTCTTTTTGTCGACTTTTTTCAGAAACAATTATGAACGCTCCTTACAGAATTTACCCGTAATCACAAGTGGAATCACTATTACGCGTGTGGAGGTTTATGTAACGAATCGGACCCAAAGTACAGAAACCTTGCGTAATCTTGTAGCCTTGTCAGATTTAGGGGAATCTAATCCCTACAGTCGGGATAAAGCGGTAGTCCAACCGATTATTCCGGGTCAAACGGTCGATAACAAAAACAATGGTTTGTACGCGAAATTGACAGCTGATGCCCAAATTCGTAAGTCGGATCAGGCGTCCTACCAATTAGAATCTGCATATAACTTACAGCGGGGGACGGATTTCGATATGTTGAAGGGTGCCAAACGCCTGAATGAACGTGAATTTAAATTCAATTCCCAATTGGGTTATATATCCTTAGTTGCTCCACTTCGGAATGATGAAGTGTTAGCTGTTGCCTATGAATACACGTATAACGGTCGGAAATATAAGGTAGGGGAGTTGACAGAAGATTATCAGGCCCGACAAGACAATGAGGTGTTGATCCTGAAGATGTTGAAGTCGTCTACTGTTCGTAATCACCTGCAACATCCGATGTGGGATTTAATGATGAAGAACATCTATTCCTTGAATTCCAATGGATTGAGTAAGCAGAATTTTCAATTGCGCTTGATTTATAAAGATGATGCGACGGGGATCGATAATTCCAATTTGATTGAAGGAGAAAAGGTGAAGGATATCCCTTTGGTTAAGGTTTTAGGATTAGATAAATTGAATTTTGCGGGAGATCCACAGCCCGACGGAAATTTTGATTACATTGAGGATATAACCATTGATTCAAAAAATGGGAAGATTATTTTTCCCGTACTAGAACCGTTCGGATCGGGTTTGAGGAAACAATTTACGGCTTCGGAATCTAATTTAGTGGATAAGTATGTGTTTGATAAATTGTATCGTTTGACGCAAACGGATGCTCTCCAACAAGCTTCTAAGAATAAGTTTTTTATCAAAGGTAATTTTCAAGCGGGAGTAGGTGGGGACATTTCCTTGCCTTTTGGCGTTGAGCCGAAATCGGTGACAGTTTCCGCAGGTGGACAATCGTTGGTGGCAGGTTCCGACTATATCGTTGAAGGTCAATCTGGCAAGGTGAAGATTTTGAACGAGGGCGTATTCCAGTCGGGGAGAGAGCTTAAAGTGTGCTACGAAAAGCCGGATTTGTTCACTAACCAGGTGCGCACCTTATTAGGAACACGTTTGGATTATAATTTGGGGCAAGACGTGCATTTGGGGGCGACAATTCAGAGCATGAGTGAAACGCCTCCTGCATTTTTACGTCGTGTTTCGATAGGCAATGAGCCAGTTAATAATACGTTGATTGGATTTGATGCGAGTATTTTGAAGAAATCCAATGCATTAACTCGGATGATCGATGCTTTGCCCGTTATCTCTACGAAAGAAACTTCGGTGATTGATTTTCAGGGGGAGTTTGCCAAATTAATTCCGAACGTCAATGACCGGGTGCAGGGAAATGCGTTTATCGATGATTTTGAGTCGGCACGCGTGGTATTTAACCTAAGTTCTCAGCCGACATTGTGGCGTCCAGGAGCTACCCCTAGAGATTTTGTTATTTCAAATCCTCGAGACTTGAGTTCAAACTTTCGTCGGGCGAAAATTTCGGCATACAATGTCGATGCTAGTTTATATGGAACGGGTGGTTTTTCGTTGGACGTTCCGGGTTTGGATCCTGCAACTGTAAACGCGTATGCGTATGAGCGAGTAGTGACCCCAAAGGGATTATTTCCGAATAAGGATTTTGCGAATAACATTACCAATTTGCCTTTGGGTGTTTTGGACGTAGCTTATTTTCCGTCAGAACGTGGTATATATAACTTTAACCCGAATTTGACTTCACAAGGATTATTACCTAATCCGAAGAATAATTTTGGCGCCATTACGCGGGCAATTACCTCGGATACCGATTTTGATAATTCGAATGTGGAGCAGATAGAATTTTGGTTGATGGATCCATTTGTTTCTGGTGAAACGGGTAAAATTCGGGATGGTGTATTTAACAAGAACAATACAACAGGGGGCAAATTGATTTTTCATTTAGGGGATGTTTCGGAAGATTTTATTCCGGATGGCTTTTCTAATTTTGAAAATGGCATTCCAGCCGGTGAAAAGATCGTATCAGGCGTTTCACAAAACGTAGAGAAAACGCTTTGGGGCTTGGCCCCTAAACGTCAATTTGTCATAAATGCATTTGATAATCAGGGGGGTAGAGGACAGCAAGATATTGGTTTGGATGGTTTGCCCAATCAGGTAAATGAAAATAGTTCGATTTCGGAATCGACTTACTTCGCTGAATATTTGACTCAATCCAAGACGCGTGTGACGGATGCGAAGGCGATTGCTTCGATTCAAGCTGACCCTGCCGCAGATGATTTTGTTCATTATTTGAGTAGTACCTTTAATTCAACGGGAAGTATCATCGAGCGATACAAGCATTATATGGGTATTGAAAATAATTCCCCTACGACGGATAATCCAAGTAATACCAATGTGACAGAGGCCAATTCCATGATGCCAGATCGTGAGGATTTGAATAATGATAATACGGTGAATGAGGTCGAAGCCTACTTTCAATATGAGGTTGATTTGAAACCCGGTGGTTTAGCAGTAGGCCAAGGCTTTGTAGTTGATAAGGTTAATGACGGGGGCGTGGATTGGTATTTATTCCGTATTCCTATTAAAGATAAGCGTAATTATACGACTCCTGCTGGTGAAATTTCGAGTTTTAAATCCATTCGATTTTTCCGCATGTTGTTGAGCCAATTTCAGGATCCCGTGGTTTTGCGTTTTGCACAATTGCAGTTATCGGGTTATTCTTATCGGAAGTTTATTGGAAATTTAGATCAACGAAATGGCCAAGAAATTCCGGAAACCTATGATGCAAAATTCCGTATTTCATCGGTTAATATTGAGGAAAATGGACCTGCTAGCAAGGGTGCGAATACAATTCCATATGTTGTTCCTCCAGGATTTGTTCGAGATCAAGATGTTACAACGATCAATAACGCACGTTTGAATGAGCAATCCATGAGTTTGTGTGTGGATAATTTACGACCTGGAGATGCGCGAGGCGTATTTAAGAATTCATCATTTGACTTTATCAATTACAAGCGTCTTCGCATGTTTGTTTCGATGCAAAGTCCTGATCAAGTCGATGGTCAAGTATCCGCTTTCTTGAGAATCGGAACGGATTTAACGGATAATTATTATGAAGTTGAACAAACAGGTTTGCGTCAAACTCAAAAAGGTCAAAGTTTAGATATTGAGATTTGGCCACAGGATAATGAATTTGATGTGGAATTTGAGCTTTTGAAGCAGGCGAAAATTGAGCGTGATCGACAAGGAAAGTCCTTGAATGAACGATTTACGCTGAATATGGTTTCGTCAACCGGTAAGACTTATCGTGTGACTGTGATGGGCCGACCGGATCAAAGTGCTTCGATGGTCTTGATGATTGGGGTTCGGAATACGGCGAAAGATGGACAAAATAAGTCTTTCTGTGTTTGGGTGAATGAGTTAAGAGCGTCGGGTTTTGATCAAACTTCGGGAGCTGCTGCTCTGGGTAAGATGGGAATCAAATTGGCCGATTTAGGTCAAATTACTATGAACGGTAGTTTTCGGAATTATGGATTTGGGGGTGTGCAATCCAAGATATCTGATCGTTCAAGGGATAATTCGAAGGAATATGGTATAACGGCCAACTTGAATTTGGATAAGTTATTACCTCAAAAATGGGGTTTTAAGATTCCGTTTTATGTTTCATATGACCGAAGAAATGTAGCGCCACAATTTGATCCTTTGGATCCCGACATTTTCTTGACAGATGCCATAAGTAAATTTTCTACTCAGGCGAAGCGTGCGGATTATTTGAAATTAGTAGAAGATAATACCGAGCGACAGGGCTTTAATTTTACCAATGTTCGTAAGATTCGATCATCATTAGCAAAGCATGCATACGTTTGGGACTTATCGAATTTCACGTTTAGTTACGCATATTCTGAGATGATTCGGACAAATACCTTGACTGAATCCTACAGGCAGTTAAGTCAGCGTGGAAGTATTTTATACAGTTATACTTCAACGGCTGGATTCTGGGAGCCGTTCAATAAAATGAAGTCTACCTCACAGTGGCTTGCGCTTTTGCGTGATTTGAATGTGAATATTATACCTTCTTCGATTACGGTTCGTGCGGAGATGGATCGGAGTTTTGTGAAGACCCAATTGCGGAATCAGCAATTGACGACGGAAGGTGTCGCTCCGCAATTTGAGAAATATTGGTTCTTTAATCGGCAGTATGCATTGAATTGGAATTTGACTAAAAGCATGATTGTCAATTATTCAGCGAATGTGAACTCGATTATTGATGAGCCATTTGGGGATTTGGATACACAAGCCAAACGTGATTCTGTTATGTTTAATATTCGAGCTTTGGGTAGGGCGAAAGAGTTCGACCAACAAGCCGGATTGGTTTGGCGATTACCATTACAGAAGTTGCCATTAACGGATTGGATGAATGCGGATTATACGCATCGTATTGGATATAATTATTTTGCCAATTCCTTTAATATCAAGGATTCTTTGGATATTCCTTTTGGTAACATTATTAAGAATACCCGTGAACGTTCGATCAATGGTAAGGTGGATTTTGTCTCTTTATATAACCGTATTCGTGCCTTGCGCTGGGTAAATTCAAGTAATCCCACAACAAAAGATGTGGCGCGAAATCCTGGAGATGATGAAGATATTATAATTGCTCCGAAAAATGCATTGAAGTCGGTTGCTCGTTTGTTACTCACACTTCGTGGCATTCAAGTGAATTATTCCATGAATGAATCTACGACCTTACCAGGATTTAATCCTTCGCCAGGTCGATTGGGTATGAATGGTAGTTGGGGGGCACCAGGGTTGGATTTTGTGAGTGGGGGACAAAGTGATCAGATACGTTTTATTGCAGCCGAGAATGGTTGGTTGTCCAAGAGTATTGTTCAAAATGTGCCGTTTACGCAATTGCGCCAACAAAAATTCAGTTATTCTACGCAGCTGGAGCCTACGAAAGATTTACGCATTCAGGTAGAGGGCAATTATAATAAAGGCGATAACTATCAAGAGTTTTTCCGTCCCACGGAAATAGGTGGGCCATTTAAGAGTCAGAGTCCCTTACGTTCAGGGAATTATTCGATGTCGTTTTTATCTTTTATGACAGCTTTCAAGGATCCTGCGGTCGTATTTGAAGAATTCCGTTCGAATCGTGAGGTTTTGATGGCTAGATTAAATCGGTCGAAGGTTGCTGAGGGAATGTATAATAAGAACTCGCAAGACGTATTGATTCCTTCGTTCTTCGCGGCCTATTCAGGTGTTTCTGCGAATGATGTAAAGTATTCACCTTTTTATGATATTCCGTTGCCCAACTGGAAAGTGGATTATAATGGCTTGAATTTATTCCCGGGTATTACGAAGAAATTCAGTTCATTCACCATTACGCACATGTACTTGAGTACGTATAGTGTTGGAAATTTTGTGTCATCTTTGGAATATGGGCAGCTAGCAAATGATTTTCAAAACCTTACCTTGAATAGTCTTTTGTATCCATTGTCATCTCGTTTTGATCCGGAAACGCATACGTTGATACCCGTATATGTGATGAGTACGATTTCGTTCACGGAGCGTTTTTCTCCGCTGATTGGTGTGAATGCTATTACGAAGAGTCGGGTTTCTTTGCGTTTTGAATACAACCAGGATCGATCGGTAGGTTTGAATTTAGCGAATTCCCAGGTGGCTGAAGTGGCCAATAAAGATTTAACTTTTGCGGTTGGGTTTACCAGAGCTAATATGTTGATTCCATTTAAAATCAATGGTCGGTCGGTGCGTTTACCAAACGACCTACGTTTTAACATGAATTTAACCATTCGAGATACGCGTACCTTGCAGCGTAAATTAGATGCGGAAACGGTAGTGACACAGGGTTTTGTGAATTTCCAATTTAGGCCGCAGATTAGTTATTCGGTGAGTGAAAAATTATCAGTTACCGCATATTTTGATAAAATGATGAATAACCCTTTGGTTTCCAATTCATTCTACCGTTCGACGGTGGCAGGTGGTTTTCAAATCCGATATAGTTTAGAATAATTCCGGTAAAATTTTTGCAATCAAGCCTGAATTTAATGACCTTTGCAAGCAAAAAAATACGAACATATGAATTTCCCAGCAGATTTAAAGTATACGAAAGAACATGAGTGGATTAAAATTGAGGGTGATGTGGCGATTGTAGGAATTACAGATTTCGCACAAAGTGAATTAGGTGATATTATCTTTGTTGAGGTGGAAACGGTAGGGAAGACCATTGCACAAGATGCCGTGTTTGGAACAGTAGAAGCTGTGAAAACCGTATCTGATTTGTTTTTACCTGTAGCAGGAGAAATTATTGAATTTAATACGAATTTAAATAACAGCCCGGAATTAGTTAACTCGGATCCATTTGGTGAAGGTTGGGTTGTGAAAATGAAACCAAGTGATTTGGGCGACATTGATCAATTGATGGATGTTACTACCTATCAAGCATTTGTTGGACATTGATTTTTAAAACCCTGATTTCAGGGTTTTTTTTTAGCTTATATCAATCATGCGGATTTTATTTAAATCAGTTTTAGTATCAGACTCTCGCTCCAGCTTTGCTGGGATGACGATGGATTTGTTGGCGGAAAATGGCCACTGGATTCAAATCGCTTCATCCATTGATGAAAAAGCTGATGTTATCATCTCGGGAAATCAATTACATTTGAGTCCTTCTGTCGTTGATCTTCGTGTTCACAATACGTTACCTGGTGGTGAGCATCGAGAGGATTGGGACAGTCTCCGTCAAGCAGCCTTAAAAGGAGGCGTTTTGGATATGTTGTTATTGCCTACCGGTTCGCCGGTGCCCCAACAAGCTGATGCGATACGGTTTATTAGCCAAAAATCAGATGCCATTTCTTATTATCCGATGGCTCCTTTGAGCGTGGATAATAAAGGGGAGAATTTTACTGATTTATTTGATTTACATCGTGCTGGGGCTACATGGTTTGGTCATGGTGCGGGTTCTTTGCAAGCTGTGGATTTGATGTCTAAAAGCCTTCAATATTTGCAAACCTTGCCTGTGACGATTGTTAGTCGGCCAGACACGGAGGCCTTATCCCTCTATGGTCAGATTCACGAAGGATTACAAAGTACCTTATTAGGTTTAAAAGGAATCCCTGTTTTGAGTGAAAGCATGAGTATCCAACGAGATTTGGATTTGTTACGTTATGTGCGTGCGAATGCATTCGGATTAGCGCATGCTGATTTCCGCTTGCATTTCTCATGTATATCGACAGCAGCGGGTGTAGCGTTGATTCAAGCCTCCAAAGCGGAAGGATTACCCGTGACAGCTGATGTGGCTGTGCACCAACTGGTTTTCACAGAAGATGCCATTGCTGATTTTGATACGAATAAGAAAGTGTTTCCCCCTTTCCGTGCGACCTCGGATTTGGAGGCTTTGTGGAAGGGCTTAGCTGCAGGTACAATTGATGCGGTGGTTTCCGATCACCATCCGGTAGAATTTGAATCAAAAGCCTTGGAATTTGATCATGCAGATTTTGGTAGTATTGGTCTTGAAACGTTGTTAGCTGCTTTTGTCGATGCGGCGGAAAAACGGGGGTTGGTTAATTACTTGGATTATATCACGCAAAAACCGGCTGCCTTATTAGGAATTCAATTACCTACAATTGAGGTAGGTTCTCTTGTGAAAGCGGTGTTGTTTGAGCAAGGAGGTAAGCATGTATACCAAGAATCTGATATAGTAAGCAAATCGAAGAATTCTTGTTTCCTTGGGGAGACATTTTCAACGCAGATTAGCCATGTGATTAAAGGAGATGAAATTTTGTATCAACGATGAATGAGTTAAAAGGCATTTGGCCCCGCTTGATTGGTGTGAGTTTAGTCTGTGTGTTATTGATGGGTGTTTATTGTTATATATTAACTGTAAACGGCATTATCCCTTTGGCAGGTAAAAAGGCACCTTCTTTTGTTATTGTTTTATTTGCTCAAGTCTATTTGGCTAAAAACTGGGTAGGAGTTAATCGAGGTGCTTCGGTTCACTTTTTGAAATTATTTCTGTATCAATATATTTTTGTGTTGATGACAGCGTTAATTGGAGCCTTTGCACTATATTATTTTTATGAATCTGCCACCGGTTTGAATGTACTACAAGATTACATTCGAATTAGCGTGAATGAATTAGGTCAATATAAGGATGTGATCATCAAGCAGGAGGGTAAGGAGTATTATTTCCAACTGATGCAAGGCATTCAAGGTATCAATGCATTTAGCATTGCGCGAGATGAATTTAGCCAAAAGCTGTTTCTTGCGTTTTTACCAAATTTGTTAATTTCACTTTATTATAAGCAATAAATATGGAAACGAATACAACCTCAAAGAGTTTAATACTTATTAAATGGGCGATTATTGGTGGCTTAATTAGCTTTATCGTGTCAGTTATTACACAATATTCGGGTCTCGCGGAAGACTTTTCCGAAACCTTAGGTTGGGTTTCATTTTTAGTGACATTCTTGGTTAATGTGAGTATTTTGTTTTTTGCATTAAAAGAAGTTAGAGCTCAACAGGCTGGATTTTTAACCTACGGAGAAGGACTGGGTAGTTCGACTTTGTTGGGTGCTATTTGGGGAATTGTTGCTGGCGGTTTTAATTACATATATATCAATTTTATTGATGATGCGGTTATACAAAAGCAAATGGATTTGGCGCGCCAGCGCCTAGAAGACCAAGGCTTGTCTGAAAGTCAGATTCAAGATGCTGAAAAAATTACCAATATGATGCTGGGTCCTGGTGTTCAGTTTATTACCATTGTTTTTTTTACCGTTATTTTTCTCTTTTTTTTAGGTCTTATTGTTTCAGGCATCATGAAGCGTGAAAAGCCGATGTTCGACGAATAGTATATGTGGGCAATCATCCGTAAAGACCTCAGTCAGTTTTTTAGTTCCTTGTTAGGTTTAGGAATTATGACGACTTTTTATGTCCTGATGGGGATATATTTATGGTGGTTGGACGGCAATATTTTAGATTATGGTTTTGCTGAGATGCAGGTTTTTTTCGATTTAAGTCCTTGGTTTTTTCTTTTTTTTATTCCGGCAATTTGCATGCGCGCTTTTGCAGAAGAGTTTGAAATGCGCACGTTTGATTTATTAAGAACCTTGCCGGTTTCCATGAATTCAATCGTATTTGGTAAATTGTTGGGTACTTTTTTGCTAGTTTTGGTCATATTGATTCCCACGGGGATTTTCGTCTATTCGATTGGGGAGCTCGGAAGCCCAGAGGGTAATTATGATGCTTCCTTGATTATAGGCTCCTATACCGCATTAGTATTACTTTGTGCGGTCTTTATTTGTTTGTCAACTTTAGCTTCTGCGCTAGTTTCTAAACAATCCTTGGCCTTTGTACTCGGTTTAGTCCTTAATTTTGCTTGTTGGCAAGGTCTCCAGGAAATTTCAGCGATGGAAACTTGGTCGGTGTATGCGCATTACCAACAAATGAGTAAGGGTGTCATTGATGGCAGTAGTGCCCTATATTTCGTAGGAATTTGCTCGGGTTTAATCGGTTTGATTCGCTTGCGATTGGATTTGAAATTCGCTTAAACTTTATAGTCGGCAATAGCAATTTGATTCGTACATAAATTAATTTCAGCTTGTTCGTTGGAAGCGATAAGAATCAACTTATGGCGTTGGCTATCTAAAGCCTTGTAAAACCAATTTTTTGCAGTCTCATCTAGGTTTGAGGTAGGCTCATCTAAACAAAGGATTGGTCTGTCGGCAGCTAGAGCAATTCCTAACTTAACTTTTTGACGCATTCCAGATGAGAAATTTTTGATATATTTTGATTCGGATGGTCGTAGGTCGATGAAAGATGTGAAAGCTTTAAAATCCCATCGAGCCTCTAGAAAATTGATTTGAACAAGGAAGTTCAATAATTCAGGAAGTGTAAATTCTTCGATTAGTTCGGAATAGGGAGCAGCGAAGCTGATTTGCTTGTTGACATCTTCTGTTATCCCTTCAAATTCAACCTTTCCTTTATTCGGTAGGCTATACTGAGCTAATGTTTTTAATAGGGTGGATTTACCTGCACCATTTTGGCCAATGATTGCATAGGATTTTCCGGATTCAAACGTGTAGGATAACGCTTTGAAGACCCATTCTTGACGGAATTTCTTGTGAATACCTGTGGCAATGATCTTCATGGGATTGTTTTATCCTTTCATGATTCCACGTTCTGAATGGCGAATAAAATCAACGATTTCATCGCGATGCGCAGATTTAGGAATATGAGTTTCGATTTGATTCAAGGCCTCTTGGTTGTTCAAGCCTTTTAAATATACATATCGGTAGATGTCTTGAATTTCAGCTACTTGGGCATCATTAAATTCACGACGGCGTAAGCCCACTGAATTAATGCCAGCATAACTTAATGGTTCTCGACCAGCTTTTGTGAAAGGAGGGACGTCTTTGCGAACTAAAGAGCCACCAGAAATCATGACATGACGGCCAATCGATGCAAATTGATGGATGGCAGAAGAGCCGCCAATGATCGCAAAATCTCCTACGGTTACATGTCCTGCCATTTGAACGGCATTTGCTAAAATACAATTATCACCGATGATGCAATCATGTGCAACGTGAACATAGGCCATGATCAGGCAATTTTTACCGATAACTGTTTTTTGTTTGTCAGACGTACCCCGATTAATCGTTGCGCATTCGCGAATGGTTGTGTTGTCACCAATTACTGCAGTTGTGATTTCTCCCCCAAATTTTAAATCTTGTGGAACCGCGGAGATCACAGCACCTGGAAATATGCGTACATTTTTACCGATTCTTGCACCGGGAAAAATGGTTACGTTGGAACCAATCCATGTACCTTCACCTATTTCTACATCTTCATGTATTACTGAAAAAGGATCTATGCTGACATTAGCAGCAATTTTGGCATTAGGATGTATTACAGAAAGTGGTTGACTCATGATCAAATACCTAAGATTTTCTAACTAAACTAGCCGTCATTTCAGCTTCACAAACTACTTGTCCCGCTACATAAGCCTTACCAATCATCTTGGCAATACCCCGGCGAATTGGTGCAGTCAATTCACATTTAAAAATAACTGTATCCCCTGGAATGACACTTTTACGGAAGCGGCAATTTTCGATTCCTACTAAATAAGGCCAATAATTTTCTGGATCAGGAACTGAACTTAAAACGAGAATTCCACCCGTTTGAGCCATCGCTTCTACTTGCATAACGCCAGGCATAACCGGGTTATTCGGGAAGTGGCCCATGAAATAATTTTCGTTCATGGTCACGTTTTTGACACCAACAACGGAATTATCATCCAAATAAATGATTTTATCAATCATTTGGAATGGATACCGGTGTGGTAATAATTCGTAAATACGTTCGTGCGTGCAGATAGGAGGTTGTTTTGGGTCGTAAACAGGGACATTATTTTTCTCTGTCTCCAACATCAATTTCTTGATTTTTTTAGCCAATTCCACATTTGAAGCATGACCTGGCCGAGATGCTAAAATCTGCGCTTTGATTGGTCGGCCAACTAATGCCAAATCTCCCATAACATCCAACAATTTATGGCGTGCCATTTCATTGTTGAAGTGTAGATTCGTATTGTTTAAGATACCTACTTCCTTGGAAATGGATACTTTGGGTTTACCCAATACCTCAGATAAATGTGCCAATTCAGACTCAGAATAGTCCTTATCAGCAATTACGATTGCATTATTTAAATCACCACCTTTGATTAATCCCGCTTTGTATAATGCTTCTAATTCATGTACGAAACAGAAAGTCCGACACATGGAGAAATCCTTTTCAAATTGAGACACATGACTTAAGTTGGCATGTTGGCTCGACAAGAATTTTGAGTTATAATCCACCATCACGGCGATACGGTAATCATTTAGTGGCAAAGCAGCTAATTCAATTCCTTTTTCTAAGTCTTTGAAACGAACCTCTTCGGTTAATTCAAAGAATTTACGATGTGCTTCTTGTTCGATGGGTTCTGCATCTTTCAAAGCTTCCACGAATTTGATCGATGAACCATCCATGATCGGAGGTTCAGGCCCATCTAATTGGATAAGAATATTGTCAATTTCTAGGCCTACTAAAGCTGCTAAAACGTGTTCTACAGTATTGATTCGAGCTCCATTGTGCTCGATTGTTGTTCCGCGTGAGGTATCTACGACATAGTCAACGTCCGCATCTGCGATCGGTTGGCCCGGTAAATCTACACGCTGAAATTTAATTCCGTGATTGGCTGCAGCGGGTAAAAAAGTCATATTGGCTACAACGCCCGTGTGCAAACCGACTCCGGAAAGCGTGACAGATTTTGAAATCGTATGTTGCTTATTATTCATAAGAAAGGGTACGCTTATTTAATTTTATTAATCTTTTCAAATAGCTCCGGTAATTGTCGGATTAATGCGCTACGTTTTAAATTGTCAACATTATTTGTTGCAGGAAAACCACCCATAGTTTGACCTGGCGTTTTGATAGATTTCGTGACGCCGGATTGTCCTGTAATGATGGTTTTGGGTGCAATGCTGAGGTGACCAGCAATGCCAACTTGTCCGCCGATGAGGCAGTTTTCACCTATTTTTGTAGATCCCGATATCCCCGTTTGTGCTGCGATGGCAGTATTGGCGCCAATCTCTACATTGTGGGCAACTTGTACTAAATTATCTAATTTGACTCCTTTGCGAATGAACGTAGAACCCATGGTTGCACGATCAATTGTGGCATTGGCTCCAATACTTACATCATCTTCAATGACTACATTTCCTAACTGTGGAATTGCTTTATAAGTTCCATCAGCTTGTGGAGCATGGCCAAAACCATCTGCACCTATAACCGCATTGGCATGGATAATCACATTGTTGCCAATAATTGTATCCTTATAAATAACTACACCTGGATATATGATGCAATTGTCGCCAATATGTACATTTTTTCCGATGCTGACATGGTTATGAATGCTCGTGTAATCACCGATACTTGATTGTGCGTCAATAAAGGATAAATGGCCTACAAAGGGCTCTTTCCCCATCTTGACCCCACCAGCAATATGCGCATTTAATTGAATACCTGTTTCGCGCTTCGACATCATTTCTTGGTACTTCTGTAACAAGATGGTGAAAGCCACATATGGCTCTTTGACACGGATAAGCGTTGATTTAACGGGTGATTTTAAAACTAAATCTGCTGATACGATGACAGCTGTTGCGTCAGTATTGTATATATATGCTTCGTATTTGGGGTTTGAAAGGAATGAAATACTTCCTGATTTGCCTTCTTCAATTTTATCAAAACCCGTAATGAATTGTGTTCCGTCGCCTTCTACTGCTCCTTGAATCATGGTCGCTATTTGGTCAACGGTAAACTTCATATAGGGTATGTGGAATTAAGAATGATTATGCGTTCAATTCACCTTGCAAATATACGCTCTTTGGGCAACAAAAATAGTATTTTTTCACAATCTTACTCAAGGCTTGTATCGTTGGGAGGTCAGAAGCCTCCGTTAGCTCGACCACTTGACCTAGTTTATCGACGATTTTAATCGTGTTATCTCCTTGAACATATGCGGAATTACTCGTGGAACCTTCGATGACAAAATAGGATAATTCTTCATCGTTGATTTGCAAGGTTGATTTAATTTCTTCTGAAATTTCAGTACGTTTCGATTTCGGAAGCGGTTGGCTACCTAATTTACAAGTAAACAATTTCCGACTTAAAAAGTGGGAGCATAAAAGCGACAATATCTTATCATCTGCATCTTTCCAAGTTTTGATTGCAGCCCAAACGTCGTGGTCATCTAAATCCGTGAAGGCTATTAAGAGCTTAGGGTCTGCGGTAAATTCCGCCCAAGTATATTCTTTGCTCAGGAACAGCATCAGGGCTTTTGAACAATAGAGGCGTTTGCCTTGCTGAATAAGGTCTTTGGCTCTACGAAGTATTTGAATTAACATCGTTTCTGCGGCAATGGCTGTTTTGTGTAAGTACACTTGCCAGTACATCAACCGACGGGCCATCAAGAAGTTCTCAATTGAATATATCCCTTTTTCTTCCATGACAAGATTCTCGTCTTGTAGGTCAAGCATACTTAATAAACGCTCAGAACCGATAAATCCTTCACGAACACCCGTATAGAAAGAATCGCGAGATAGGTAGTCTAAGCGGTCAACGTCCAGTTGGCTTGAAATCAACTGATGAAAAAACTTTCTTGGATAAGTATCGTCAAACATGGAGATAGCCAAACTTAATCGACCCTCAAAATGTTGGTTTAATTTCTCCATGATCAGGTTGGAGATTTCCTCATGATGAACATGGTTTAGTAAGGTATATTCCAATACATGGGAAAAGGGGCCGTGTCCAATATCGTGTAATAAAATGGCAATTTCGGCCGCTTCCATTTCTGCGTCAGAAATCGAGTAACCTTTGGCCTTTAAATTATTCAAAGCTTCGTCCATGAGGTGCATAGCACCTAAAGCATGGTGGAAACGAGTGTGATGCGCACCTGGGTAAACAAATTCGGCTAGGCCTAATTGTTTGATTCGTTTCAAACGTTGAACGAAAGGATGATCGATCAGTTTGAGGATGAATGGGTTATTGATTTTAATGAAGCCGTAAATTGGATCATTGATGATTTTAGTAGGAAACATGGGAACGTGCTAGCGTTTTTTCAAGTCTTAAATTTAGAAAATATTAACTCCAAATTAGTTCGAAAGCAATAATTAATTAATTTTGCATCACATTAGGTCAAGCTAATGCGGACTTGTAGCTCAGTTGGTTAGAGCATCTGACTCATAATCAGGGGGTCCATGGTTCGAGCCCATGCTGGTCCACGAAGACACTCATCTGAAAAGGTGGGTGTTTTTTTATGTCCATCGGACGTTAGACTTTGGACTGCAGGGACGCGATAGTTCGCGTTTAATCCCCAGGTTAAAACCTGGGGTTATAACTATTGGTCAGTAGACTCTAGACTTTTGACTTTAGAGACGCGATAGTTCGCTTATAATCAATTAATTAATAACCTCAGACTTTAGCCTGGGGAAGTTGACGCGAAGTGTCACGTCTATGTCACTTAGGATCAATCGCCGAACGTTGTGCGGCTCAAAATTGGGAATCCTGAAAGGTTTGCCAAAGAGTCCAACGTCTAAAGTCTAACGTCTAGGGTCTAACGTCTAATATAACACCCCTAACGCTACTGCCGCCGCGGCCATCAAAAGCATCGCAATAGCCCCCATTACATTCAAATAGCGTGAATTCGTATATTCACCCATGATGGTTTTATTATTTGAGATGTGTAGAATTATGCCTATTAATACGGGTGCCGTGATCCCATATAATATTGCTGTGTATAGTAAGGCTTGAATCGGAGAGATGCCGATGTAATTCATAGAGAGGCCTAACAGCAACGATATCATGATGATGACATAAAAGCCTTTGGCTTCATGGAATTTTTTATCGAGCCCCAGTTCCCAACCGAAAGTCTCTGCATAAATATAAGAAAGCGATCCGCTCAACACCGGAATCGCTATCAAGCCGGTTCCAATTACGCCTGTTGCAAATAATATGTAGGCAAAGTCGCCTGCTAATGGTTTTAATGCCATGGCCGCCTGTTCCACCGTGTCAATTTGATGAATACCTGCTCCGAATAACACCGTCCCTGTTGTTAAAATGATGAAATACATGACAAATCCCGAAAAACCCATTCCAAAATCCACATCCTGTTCCATGGCATGAATTAGGCGCTTATTTACCATTAAATGTTTCTTTTTATGTTGCATTTCCTCCACTTCCACGGATGCCTGCCAAAAGAATAAATAGGGGGAAATCGTCGTTCCCAATATTCCCACAATAATGGCCAAATAGGCTTTTGAAAATTCGAATTTAGGGATGAATGTCGATGATAGAATTTGAGCAAGATCTTGCTTGTAAAGAAAGGGGACCACAAAATAGACCAACATTACGATGCAGAGATATTTGAGCGTCGAGGCAATTTTTTGGTACGGTAAATAAATGATTAGTCCAAGTAATATGATTGTAAATAGGACACTAAAATAGGTCGCTTCAATTTGCGGAAACAATAAATTTCCTACGGCACCCATGCCCGCAATATCCGCACCAATGTTCATAATAATTGCTGGCGTACTAAAAATCAACATGACATAAAGCACAGGTTTCGAATAATGTTTCTTCAAAGTTCCCGTTAAACCTTGAGATGTTACCAAACCGATTCGAGCACACATTTGCTGAATCGCCGCCATCAAGGGGATCGTAATGATCGTCGTCCATAGCGTCATTAAACCAAATTGCGCTCCAGCTTGCGAATAAGTTGCGATGCCTGATGGATCATCATCACTTGCTCCCGTCACCAAACCGGGCCCCACAGATTTCCAAAATCGCTTAATCTTTGTAAATAGGCTCATGCTTTTCTATTGAATTTTGTCAACTCCTACGCAGTTTAATGATATTTTCCTATTTTCGTGTTATGCGTAAACATAATTTTAGTCCGGGTCCTGCGACCTTACCTGCAGTTGTTTTCCAACAAGCCGCTGAGTCACTCATCGATTATAATCATTCCGGCTTAAGTATCGCTGAAATTAGCCATCGTGCGCCTGAATTCATGCAAATTATCGAGGAAGCCACCGCGCTTGTTCAGGAATTATATCAATTACCTAGTTATTTTGAAGTGCTTTGGTTACCCGGTGGCGCGAGTTCTCAGTTGACCGTTGCACCTATGAATTTATTAGGTCTGAATGATTCCATGGCGATTGTGGATACGGGTTTTTGGGCGCTGCGAAGTATCGATGCCGCGCGTGAATTGGCGCAGGTACATATATTAGACTCTGCTGCAGAATCGCATTATGACCGTATTCCAAAAGATTGGAATTTGCCTGCTGATGCCAAATACCTGCATGTGGTCTCCAATGAAACTATCGAAGGAATTCAATACCACCAGTATCCGGAAGTGGATATTCCCTTAGTGGCGGATATGACCTCCGACTTCCTTAGTAAACCCTTAGATATCGATCGATTTGGAATTATATTCGCTTCCGCGCAGAAGAATTTTGGCATTGCAGGAATAACCTGTGTGTTAGTGAATACAAAAGTCCTACCAGACAATAGTGACCGCAAAGTCCCTACGATTTTTGACTATCGAACGCATATTCAAAACCAATCGCTTTATCACACTGTGCCTACTTTCCCTGTTTATGTGGCTTTATTGATGTTGCGGTGGATTAAAGCAGAAGGTGGTTTGGTCGAAATGCAAAACAGGTCTAAAGCGAAATCGGAACTACTCTATGCCGAAATTGACCGAAATCCTTTGTTTGAAGGAATAGCAGTCATAGAAGACCGCTCGGTATTGAACGCCTGTTTCCGAGCGATTAGTCCAGATATCGAAAGCCAATTTTTAGCGCATTGTGCCAAAAATAATGTGGTGGGTATTAAAGGATTTCCGACGGTGGGAGGTTTTCGTGCCTCCATGTACAACGGCATGGACATCGAAAGTGTGGAATTGCTCGTAGATTTAATGAAAAATTTTAAACCTGAATGATGAAAATTATTATCGCTGGAGGAGGTATAGGTGGTTTGGTGACGGCTATGCGCCTACACCAGGATGGACACGATGTCCAGGTGTTTGAATCGGTCAAAGAAGTCACTCCGCTGGGTGTGGGGATTAATTTATTGCCACATTGTGTTCGGGTGTTGACAAATTTAGGCTTTCAAGATAAAATTGCTGAAATCGCTGTTGCGACGGAAGAATTAGTTTATGCAAACCGACAAGGTCAATTTTTCTGGTCGGAGCCCCGCGGCAAGCATGCCGGTTATCGCTGGCCTCAATTCTCTATTCACCGCGGGCATTTTCAGGTACTTTTGTGGGAGGAAGCCATACGTATTTTGGGACCTGATCGATTACATTCGAATGCGCATTTACAGGATTATGTGGATTTAGGTGATCAGGTGAAAGCGACTTTTGTTGAGAAAGAATCAGGAAATCAGTTTGCTGAGGTTTTCGGGGATATTTTAATTGGTGCCGATGGAATACATTCTACCTTACGAAAGAAATTATATCCCAATGAGGGTGGTGTTGTATTTTCAGGCAATGTCTTGTACCGTGGAACGGCGCGTATGAAGCCTTATTTGTCGGGGGCATCCATGGCAATGATTGGTTCGATGAAGCAGAAAATGGTGATTTATCCAATTTCTAAGGCATTAGATAGGGATGGAAACCAACTCATTAATTGGGTGGCAAATTTGCGTCAGGCGTCAGGACAAGAGATTACGGTTCGGGATTGGAATCGTACAGTAGGGAAAGAGCAATTATTGGAAATTTATCAAGCTTGGCAATTTGATTGGATCAATGTGCCTCAATTGATTGAAAATACGAATGGTGGAATATTCGAATTCCCGATGTCGGACCGCGATCCATTGCCTCGTTGGTCTTTTGGGCGGGTGACCTTATTAGGTGATGCGGCTCATCCCATGTACCCAATTGGCTCAAATGGAGCCTCACAAGCGATTTTGGATGCGGATGCTTTGGCCTTGGCCTTACAAAATTATGATGATGCGATTGAGGCATTGAAAGCCTATGATGCGGAACGTGTGCCTGCGACGGCTCAGGTCGTGTTACAGAACCGACAAAAGGGACCCGATTTTATCATGGATCTGATGGAAGAACGTTTTCCCATGGGTTTTCAGAAAAGCGAAGTACCGCATGCCGAGTTGGCTGAAGTGATGGCTCATTACAAGAAAGTTGCCGGATTTGATGTAGAAACCTTAAATGCCAAAGCCTGATGGATTTGAAATTGTTTTTAGAAGCGGAGATTGTGTTGGGGGAAGTACAGGATTTAGGAATTCGAAGGATAGTCCGTGTCATGGGCGGTCGGTTTTGGTCGAAGGAACTTAATGGTACGATTTTAGAAGGAGGGGGTGATTGGCAGCGGATTCATTCCGATGGGCTCGTGGAAATTGATACGCGTTATACGCTACAAACGGAGGATGGAGCCTTGATTTATCTCACAAATCAAGGCTTACGTGACGGGAGTTATATGCGGACTTTTTCGCGATTCGAGTCGAATGATGTTCGTTATAGGTGGCTGAGCAAGCGCTTGTTTGTGTCAAACGGAATCAAAGTGGATGGGGTGGTGAAGCATAGTTTTTATGAAATTCTGTAGAACGCGAGGTATCATTTCTCAACAGAGCCCCAGACTTTATTCTTGGGCTAACTAAATTTATAACCCCAGGTTTTAACCTGAGGAATTAGACGCGAGGTATTGCGTCTCTACAACCCATACTTCGATTTTGTCGCGTTGAAATTCTGTATGACCTCTTCATGACTGAGCGCACGGTTGTAGATGAGTGCAGAACCGATGTTTCCTATAAAACCGCCAACACCACTCCGAGCATCACCTACCCAAAACATATTGACTGTTTGGTTTGTCCTCGCACTATTGGATTGAACGGAACCATCTAGTGCCCCGTTGAGGTAAAATTGTAAGTTTCCATTGGAGATGGTGAATCCTACATTATACCAATTGTTGATAGTAACGGGTGTGGATCCAAATGCATTATATCGGTTCGTGGTATAAAGATTTTGGTAAAGTGTTCCTGAAATGGGATAGAAAGCAAAATGGAAATCTGCATATCCTCCATTTCCAATTAAATCAGTAAACCATTTGCTCATGAATATATTCCAACCATTATTCAGCGAGGTAGGACGCACCCATAAAAAAGCACTAATATCTCCTGATGCAGGAAAGTTAGTTGGGTTTGACCCAAAATTAATATAGTCTCCACTTCCATCGCTCGTAAAAACACCTGCTGCAATTGACGCATTGTAGGACATATTTCCACCCACGGTCCCTACCATGTTTCCGGTTAAATCACGAACAGTAGTTCCCGTTTTGGGGTAGGTATACAAATTACTTGGATCAACATTCATCACAAGTCCATTCGGTATGACCTCTTCGCTGCTTAGTTCTTCAATGTCTTGATACCATGTAGTTCCACCAGTTTCACTCGGTTTTTGCCAATATAAAAACAGGGCATCACCAGCAGCATTTTCCATAAATCGAATGCGAAGGCTATACTTTTTTCCTGCAATAAGCGAAATAGTACCCGTGTGGGTTCCGATGGCAGATGCTCCGTGGCCACCATAATGATTGGCTACATTGGTACCGTTGATCATGATTTCAACCGAATCATCTCCTTCGATGGAAAATTTATAGGTCCCTGTTTGTTTAGGGATAAAATATCCGCTAATCATTAGTGCATATTGTTCTCCTGTGAAACCAGCATAAGGGGTACTGTTATTGATGGATGAGGTAAAGTCGCTTGTATTTGAAAAGTTTAGGATATTACGTGTGGAGGAACTTGAACTATTTGTGGTTCCTACGTTGACAGCCAAAGTCGTTGTACCTTGAGCTTGATAAGTTCCATACGTAGTAAAAGTATTATCTAACTCTGTTTCAGTATTGGGGAATACAACGCTAGTGGACAAGCTGTATAATCGGTAAAAAAGCTTCCCGTTCCCTTTTTTACGATTTGATTCATACACAGGGTAATAGGTATTTAACAACTGTGCTTGTGAACTAAATGCCAATAAACAAAAAAATAGTAAACGCTTCATTAATTACTCATTTCGCCTGAAACGATATAAACACCCCCTGTATACAAAACAGTTGCGATGGCATATTGCCCAGCGGTTTTATTGAATCCATTTCGATTACTAAAGGTACCCGAAAATGTAACTTGACTATTGGCTGCGAATTGTACCACCATGCAATTAAAGCCTTCTGGAAGTGTGCCCGCAGTGGGAAGCGTTAAGGTTAGCGCAGCCGTACAGCGCAAAACCATCCCATTATCGGAGCTTGTTAAAGTTCTACTTGATGCCTCTGCAGTAACATTCGAAACAAATCCGGAGATTTTGGACGTGGCCACATTGCCACCTGTTAGATTACCCGTTGTACTTATATTTCCTGCCGTGTAAGCAATGTCATTTCCTGATCTTACCCAATCCGTGTTGATACGCGCCCATACGGGCGATGCTGATGTCCCAGTATTGAGGTAAAATCCAGCTACACCATCCGTTTGATAAACCAAAAGGCCATTTGCTGGGGAGGAAATGGCCGTACGTTGCGCGGTGGTCATGCGAGGGGTTAAAAGACCTTTATTGGTCGAATTAACCTCTAATTTTGCAGAAACATCCGGGGATGCTGTCCCAATGCCCGTTTGTGCCATGGTATTTATGGCTGATAGGAGAAAGATGAGAATTAATATATTTTTCATCATGATTTATTTATTGAGGCGTTTTCGCCTCGTTTTATGCTTGTCGAGACGCGATATTTCGCGTCTTTTCCCCAGGTTAAAACCTGGGGTTAATAAGACATTGGTCTTTCGACATTTGACGTTAGAGACGCGAAGTATCGCTTCTTTACAAAGATTTGCCAAAGAGCAAACGTCCACAGTCTAATGTTTAACTCATCACTCATTACTCTTCACTCTTCACTCTAAATAAGTTTCTCTATCGAAATCATATTACTTGAATACCCGGGTCCTATCATCACGGTAATTCGGAAAAATCGTCCGTTGGTATAATCGCGGACGTAATAAACTTGTAGGTCACCTTCGTGTCCAAAACTCCATGTTACACCTCCGGGGTAGGTCCAAGTCCCATTAATGGTTTGTGCTTTATCCGAGTAATAGGTAAAGGCATTTGTTCCTGAACCGCCATTATAAGTCGTATATGCTGATACCATAGCAGAAAAACTTGATCCAGATGTTCGTAGTAAGAGACTTCGTGAGCCACCTGTCGAGACAGTTGCTTGAAGATCCCCAAAAGAAACAGCAACGCCTGCATCTGTATATCGAGCTACTCTGTCAGGTTCAATGGCCTGATTTCCAGAGATAACTTGAATATCAAACCATGGGTATGAACCCGATAAACTAAAATCTATACTTCCGCCCAATCCTCCAATACTTGAGCCTGTTGCGATTCGGTAGGAGACAACTGTCTGGACGCTAGTAGTAATAATCGCTTCTGATACACCTCCAGATGCCGAATGCCCAGCCGCATCCCCAGGACTGTAAAATGCGGATAGACTTCCGATCCAATTTCCGGTTGTTTCATTATACCACGAAAATCCAGGCCGATTTCCACCGGGAACGTTTGGAACTTGAGCAAGTAATCGATACGTTTTTCCTGCGGCAAGCGTTATTTGACCCGTTGAGGTATTTAAACTAATGTCTTGTCCAGCAACATTATCGGTTTGCGTGAATGCCACGAGGCTATTAACCGTTAAATTAGTAGATTGGCTTGTCGTTCTAGATCCTCGCATGTAGGAAGCATAAACACCAGAACCTGTTGAAGTGGCAATAGTTGCCCAATTGCTCCCATTCCAATAATAATAGCCCGCCACAAGGTTGGGGTTATTTCCCGTATTGTAAACCAAAAGCCCGGTTGCCGGATTTGCAATCGTCGTATTATCCGTTTGCGATGTCAGTGTTACGCGCGGAGGGAGGAAACCTTTATTTGACGAATTAACCTCTAATTTCGCGGATGCATCGGGACTTGTGGTGCCTATACCTGTTTGAGCCATGGTTTTTATGGCTGAAAGGAGAAAAATTAGAATGAATAAATTTTTCATCGTAATTAATTTAAAGTTGTGGCGATTTTTCGCCTCTAATCCCCAGACTAAAGTCTGGGGTTATCATTTATTTTTTTAACCCCAGACTTTAGTCTGGGGAATCGACGCATTTCATGCGTCTCAATCTTTGGCAATCCTGAAAGGTTTGCCAAAGAGCAAACTTCGACTATCATTTACATTTAATTCTTACATATCATCTAATCCAAATTTGATGTAAAGTGCTGTAAGCGGAAGTGTTTACAAAATCATCTACTTCCCAACGATTGGCAGATCCACGAATCCCCCAATGATAGGTTGCGTTAAGCCAAAATGGAAATTCGGTCATGGATGCATTTCCTTGATTGGTAAAATAATTCTGAGTACTATTTGGCAAATTTGCTGTGTGACCTGTTAAATGGGAATTTGAGCTTGCAATGCCCTCCATGCTGCCTGAACCCGTTTTAAAATAATTAATCGTATTATTATGAGAAGTTTTGAAATGAATCACGCGACTATGTGCTGTTGTTTTCGCAAAGAATCTTAATTCACTGAAGGGGAAAATGCTCAAATAGGCGTTGGAAACGTTTCCCCAAGTTGTAGTTGATGCAGATTCATCGGTCCCAAGAGTCGTTGATCCTTGCAAAGGCAATGAATTTGTTTTAACGACTAGTGCTGGATTCGTATTTCCCAAGTGCAAATAATTTAATACCAAGGTCCATCCTCCACCATCGGTTTCCATGTCGCAATAGCAGTTGGTCGACGGCGTTGTCCCAGCGCTACCATCCGGATCAATTACATATACACCAGATGTGGCATTGGGGAAATTTGTCTTGATTTCATTGCAGGATTTAAAGATATTATCGCGCAAGATAATGCCCAGTCGCATTGTTGAGTAGACATAAGACGATAAAGGAGTCACGCGTACATACCGTGCAAACATGACATTCGAGAAATTATTATAAATTTTAGTTGTTTGATCACTATTCATTGTGAAGGTTAAAGAACCCGTACTCGAACTAACTGGAACCCAGTTTACATTATCCAAACTTACATCCACTTTGGCTGTCGTGACCCATTGTGCCGCATTTGCCCTCCCTTGCGAAATAATTCCCTGTACCCAGCGTGGACTTTTTAAGTCGTACTGTAGGAAGTCAGTCCCACTATTGGCGGTTCCTGCCGACCAGCCTTGTCCCGAATCAATCCAGGGTGTATTGTGGTTTACACCATATGCATCGTTGATATATACACTGGATGCCGACCAATTTGTTGCGAGGTTAAATGACTCGATAGTTGGTGAGAGATTGATTGATGATGCCGGCACCCATTTACTTGAGCTTCCTGCAAGAACTAGTTTTCCCGTTCCTGAAAAATTGATTTTGGTAGAATATACTTGATTGATGTTATTGGGAATGGTCACCGTATGTCCATCCATAATGGTGGCAGTGCCTGTCAAATTTTGCGGATTCGTCCAAGTTCCTGAGTTCGTAAACGTACCCGACCCCGCACTATTAGTCGTGGTTTGAGCCCTTAATGTCAGTGATAACATCATGCAAAAACAGATAATATGTAAGACTTTACCTTCCATAGCGCGCTCTCGTTGCATTAAAATTGGTTAAAATTTCTGCCTCCGTTAAGGCTCGATTATAGATTTGAACCATGGGAATGCTGACATTACTATATGTTCCTCCGTAACCCCAATATGCTGCTCGTGATTGTCCTATCCAATAGGGATTATTCGTTGTATTTAGCGATCTAGGCAATACAAAGGGTTTGGAGTTATTTGTGGTCCATGATGTATTCCACTGATAAACTGAGGTGGCAAAATTTCCATCAAAACATATACGAACCGATGTATTTGAGTTATCATATGTATAGGCAATAAAGTGCCAGTTCCCATCAAATAGGGTAGAGGCAGCGATTGGATATAGTAAATCATTACCCCAAAAACATACGGCTATCCCTCCTGTATTCGTGGGTGGATATGAACCTGCCCCTACACCTACTCCATTTGTATATGTGATAAATAATTGCTCTGCATTATCGAGGGTTATGTCCCCCTTATCGAGCAATGCAGTGTTTTTATTGGCCGTCGATTTATACCAAACCATCACCGTGCGAGAATTATTTCCACTTGTGGAGGGTATTGCGACGCCATTAACATAATCATCGACTCCATCTAAGGTAATAAATCCTCGGTTTGAAATATTATATGTGGGACCATTCGTTAAAGTTCCATTAAATCCGGAACTAGACAAATCTTTCCAGGTTGTCGTATTGCCATTATGTGATGCCAAATTACTTGCATCTAAATTTAGTACCAAACCATCCGAGATGTAGGGTGTAGATTTAATGACAGCTCCCATACGCATGGTAATATGATTGTTCCAAGCCGTCGGACTTAGTCGAACGAATTTTGCATAAACCACAGAAGGAAAAAGGACGGTAACCGCATCAGTTGAGTTGGTGTTAAATGAGGCTCCCGTGAGTACATTCGTCCATGTTGATCCATTTAAACTAACATCTACATTGGCTGTTGTCACCCATTGTCCACCATTATACGCACGACCTTGCAAAACTAATCCTGTCATATAGACTGGTACAGGGTAACTTAATTGGATGTATTGGCTTGTATTATTTGTTTGCGCCGACCAGCCTTGTGGTGAATTCAAGTAGGGTGTTTGATGTAATGCTAGACCCGTACCTGGATATGGGGCATTTTCATAAAATGGATCACCGACACCCGTCGATCCTGAGCTATAATTCCATGAACTTGATACTGACCAAAAATTGGGAGTCGAATTTGTCGTGGGACTATGTACAAATGTATTGCTTAAACTTGAAGTTCCCGGCGTCCATTTACTTGTATTATCCGTTAATACCAATTTCCCTGTGCCGTTAAATATAATTTTATTCGTATTTAGGGTTGTAGACGAATTCAAAGTAATGGTATTTCCGGTATTGATCTGTAGGCCACCAAAGAGATTGGGGTAATTCGATACTGTGGAGGAATTGAGGGTGGTGTTATTAGCCGTTGCCACAGTAAATGCGATATCATTGTTATGAA
>JACCDY010222512.1_pt1 | contig 42731 bp, 37 predicted proteins | sample 7446391 | NCBI WGS metagenome assembly JACCDY01 (sample SAMN15323451, study PRJNA562643) | freshwater metagenome | isolation source: river surface water | place: USA:Blue River Watershed | collected 2017-08-18
GCACACTTACGCCTTATGCAACGCTATACGGCGTGATGAAGTTAAAGTGGTGATGTCCGGAAATGGAGCTGATGAGCTTTTTTATGGTTATACCGGGCATATACGTACTCTTAAGATATCTCGTTGGCTCGAGCGCGTTGAGTTCATGAAGCCTTTTTTCAAGCCACTTTCAAATAGTCGATACGCTCTGTTATCAGTTCCATCAGGTAAGCGTAAAGCTGCACTTTATGGTGCCCTGGCCCGTAATCAGTGGGGAAAGTTGTTTTCTGAAGAGGTGCGGCAAGGACTAACCAATCGTGCCGCTGAAGAAATGGAGTATTGGGGTGATTTGTGTCCCTCTAAGCACTACATTGATGAATCTAACTTCGTTGGACTAATGGTTGAAAACACCCACTCGGTTACGACAGCCGGGGATTTGCCAGCGATGGCAGCGGGTATAGAGATACGTGCTCCATTCTTAGATCAAGAGGTCGTTTCGTTTGCCATGGCAACTCCAGTAGATAAGAAAATTCCATCCCCCCCCAATCCGGCATGGCTTAAAGCAATCTTGCGCGAATCAGTAAGCGATTTAATTCCGCAAGAATTACTCATGGCTCCCAAAAGAGGATTTGGTATGGGGATACAAGAAGCTATGGTCTTGAATGGACCTTGGAAAAAGTATGTTGAATCAGCTTTTAGTTCACCAAAAGATTGTGATGGATTGTTTGATTCTGGTAATTTAGTAAAAATATTCAAGCGATATCAGACCAACAATGAGGGCATAGGTACAATCGCTAAAATCTTTTCAATTCAAACTTGGCTCAAAAATAATGACGGTGATGTTTAATTGTAAATTTAAACTTTCTAATGGTTTTATTGTGATTTTCAAGCGCTTCGTTGAAGTTTAAATAGGAAGATAAAATTTAAAATGAAAGCAGTTATATTGGCGGGCGGCCTTGGGACGCGGATTTCAGAAGAGACTCATTTGAGACCCAAGCCGATGATCGAGATTGGTGGCCGGCCTATCCTTTGGCATATTATGAAGATTTACTCGTCTTATGGCGTCAATGATTTCATTATTTGCTGTGGCTACAAGGGCTACGTTATTAAAGAGTATTTCGCGAACTACTTTTTACACATGTCGGATATCACTTTTGACATGGGCAGCAACCACATGGAGGTCCATCAAAAAAAAGCAGAGCTATGGAGGGTGACCTTAGTGGATACGGGTGATGACACGCTTACTGGTGGTCGCTTGAAGAGAGTTGAGAGTTATGTGCGTGGCGAAGAAGCATTCTGCTTCACTTACGGAGATGGTTTAGCCGATGTGGATGTGTCTAAGCAAATTGCTTTTCACAAACAGCATGGTAAGCTAGCTACAGTGACAGCCGTGCAACCGCCTGGGCGCTATGGTGCGCTTTTGCGTGAAGGCACCAGGGTGCATGGCTTTCAAGAAAAGCCGCCGGGCGATGGTGCTTGGATCAACGGAGGCTTCTTCGTCTTGAGCCCCAAGGTAATTGAATTAATCGACGGCAATCAAACTTCGTGGGAGGGTCGCCCATTGGAGACTATTGCGCGTAATGGTCAGCTTGAATCTTTTGAACACCGAGGTTTTTGGCAGCCCATGGACACTTTACGCGATAAAAATCACCTCGAAGACTTGTGGTCAACAGGTAAGGCACCCTGGAAAACTTGGGAATGAAACTCTTCAGTGATGTTTACCGCGGTAAGCGAGTGCTTGTGACCGGTCATACCGGTTTCAAGGGAAGTTGGTTGAGCCTTTGGCTACGGCAATTGGGCGCACAAGTGGTGGGCATCTCGTTGGCACCTGAAACACAACCGAATCATTGGAATTTGTTGAGTCTAGAATCAACCGTTCAGCACTATGATATCGACATTCGTCAAGCGGTTGAGATCGCCAGCGTGTTCAAGGTGACTCAGCCAGAAATGGTTTTTCATTTGGCCGCCCAACCCTTGGTGAGGCACTCATACCGCGATCCACTTGAGACTTGGTCTACTAACGTTATGGGCACAGCTAACTTGCTAGAAGCTTGTCGTCAGTCCAGTAGCGTTCGAGCTATGTTAGTTGTAACCACAGATAAGTGTTACGAGAACCAAGAGTGGGCTTGGGGCTACCGAGAAACTGACCGGTTGGGTGGGCGCGATCCTTATAGTGCGTCCAAAGCCGGATCTGAATTGGTGGTATCAAGCTACCGAAGTACTTTTTTCCATACCGAAGATGCGCCGTTATTGGCCACAGCCAGGGCGGGTAACGTTATCGGCGGCGGAGATTGGTCAGAGGATCGTTTAATACCAGACCTAGTTCGCGCGATGGCTAATCAGCAATCGCTTCAGATTCGATCGCCGAACGCCACGCGGCCTTGGCAGCACGTGTTGGAGTCCCTGAGTGGTTATTTGCTCTTGGGGCAAAAGCTCATGGAGGGTAATAAAAATTTTGATGGCGCTTGGAATTTTGGACCTGAACGCAACGGTAACCGCTCGGTGGTAGATGTGCTTAACAGGCTACAAAACTATTGGCCAGAAATGCAGTGGCACCAGACTGCGGCACCTCAACCCCATGAAGCCAACTTACTGTATTTAGATAGTGCCAAAGCACACAGCCAACTCGATTGGCAGCCCGTGTGGAACCTCGATACCACCTTGGAAAAAACTGCAGATTGGTACAGCACCTTTCAGAGAAGCCAAACAACGATTACCATGCAGCAATTGGCTCAATATATTGAGGCCGCTCAAGAAGCACAAGTCGTGTGGATTTCGCCATGATCATTCACCCAACACCTATAACTGACTTGGTAGTGACTGAAAGTAAAGCCTTTAAAGATGAGCGTGGTGGATTCGCAAGGTTGTTTTGTGAACAAGAGCTTTCGTCCGTTATCGGCCACAGAAAGATTGTGCAAATCAACCGCTCATGCACCGAAGCTGTGGGTGCGGTTCGAGGCATGCATTTTCAGCATGCTCCGTATGCTGAAATGAAATTGGTCCGGTGTTTGAAGGGGCAGGTTTGGGATGTCGCAGTGGATTTGCGTCCTCAATCGTCCAGCTACAAACGCTGGTATGGCTGCGAGCTTTCTGAGCAAAATGCATACATGATGGTGATTCCTGAGGGGTTTGCTCATGGCTTTCAGGTTTTAGAAGCAGGCAGCGAATTACTGTATTTGCATACCGCCTTTTACAAGCCCGAGGCAGAGGGTGGTGTACGCTATGACGATCCTGAGCTTGGTGTTGTCTGGCCTTTGACTGTAACCGATATCTCTGCGCGTGATTCTAGCCACGCCTATTTAGACAACAGTTTTAGAGGAATTGTTTTATGAAGTGCCGGCATTGTGGTTCGCCACTAAAGCATACTTTTTTGGATTTGGGCTTCGCCCCGCCGTCCAACGCTTACCTCAACCATGCCGATCTGTCTAAGCCAGAAAAATACTACCCACTCAAGATCAAGGTCTGTGACCAATGTTGGTTGGTGCAGACCGAAGACTATGCGCAGGCCGACCAATTGTTCAGCCCTGAATATGCCTACTTCTCCAGCACCTCATCGGGCTGGCTGGCTCACGCCAAACGGTACGCTGAAAAAATGACCCGTGAGCTGGGGCTCAATGCGCAGAGCTTGGTCATAGAGGTGGCCTCTAACGACGGGTATTTGCTGAAAAACTTTGTAGCCGCTGGCATTCCTTGCTTGGGCATAGAACCCACCGACAGCACGGCCGCAGCCGCTGAGCAGCTGGGCGTTCCTGTGCTTAGGGAGTTCTTTGGGGAAGCACTGGGTCAGCAGCTGACAGCCAAAGCCCAGCAAGCCGACCTGATTGCGGGTAACAACGTGTACGCCCATGTGCCCGACATCAATGATTTCACGCGTGGATTGAAAGCGGCGCTCAAGCCGACTGGTACCATCACACTTGAATTTCCGCACCTGATGCGCCTGATTGAGCAGGCCCAGTTCGATACGGTGTACCACGAGCATTTCTCGTACCTGTCCTTACAAACAGTCAGTCGGATTTTTGCGGCAGTAGGGCTGCGTGTTTGGAATGTGGAGGAGTTACCCACCCACGGCGGAAGTTTGCGAGTTTATGGTTGTCACCAAGATGATCCGCGCTCAACGCAGGCTAAGGTAACCCGTGTGTTACAAGCTGAGGTACAACGTGGCCTGCAAGACTTGAACACGTACCTGAAATTCCAGCCTCGTGCAGACAAGATCAAAGATGACTTGTTAAGTTTCTTGATTGAGCAAAAGCGATTGGGCAAAAAAGTCGTGGCCTATGGTGCCGCAGCCAAGGGCAATACTTTGTTGAACTACGCAGGCGTTAAACCTGACTTAATCGAGTTTGTTTGCGATGCAGCCCAAGCAAAACAAGGTAAGTTCATGCCTGGGAGCCATTTACCCATCTTGCACCCCAGTGAGATGCTGAATAGGATATTTGATTGCGTGTTGATTCTTCCATGGAACATTGCCTCAGAGGTGATGAAACAAAACGCCGAACTCAAAACAAAAGGCGTTCGTTTTATGACTGCTGTACCGGAGCTTTTGGCTTTATGAAGTCACGCATCTTCTATACCAAACCGTCAATCACAGAGCTTGAAGTTCGCTATGCCACTGACGCGGCAGCAAATGGTTGGGGTGACAAGTGTTACGAATACATCAACCGATTTGAGGAGCTATTCAAGCGGCACCTTGATGTGCAATATGCTATTGCAACTTCCAGTTGCACAGGCGCCTTGCACATGGGTATGGCCGCTTTGGGTATTGGGCCAGGTGATGAAGTCATCATGGCCGATACCAACTGGATTGCTACTGCCTCACCTATCGTGAACCTTGGCGCAAAACCAATATTCGTTGATATTTTACCGGACTCTTGGTGTATTGATCCGGAAAAAGCTGAGGAAGCTATAACCTCCAACACAAAAGCCATCGTTGCAGTGCATCTTTACGGTAACCTGTGTGATATGAATCGACTGTTGTCCATTGGAGAAAAGTATGGGATACCTGTCATCGAAGATGCCGCTGAAGCAATTGGATCGGTGTATTACGGCAGGCGTGCTGGCTCAATGGGCAAGTTCGGATCATTTTCGTTCCACGGTACCAAAACCCTCACCACAGGCGAAGGCGGTATGTTTGTTACCAACGATGCCGATTTGTTTGAGCGAGCTCTCACATTAAGTAACCATGGCAGGGCTCGTGATCAGACCAAACAATTCTGGCCAGATCTTGTTGGATTTAAGTATAAGATGTCTAACTTACAAGCTGCAATCGGCTGTGCTCAGATGGAGCGAATAGATGATCTTATTGGACGTAAACGCCAAATCTTAACTTTCTATAAAGATAGATTGGCGCAACTTAATTGCTTGACAATGAACCCAGAGCCAGAAGGGATAGAAAATGGTGCTTGGATGCCAACAGTTGTTTTTTCCCCCGAAACTAGAGTAACGCGCGAAAAGTTGCAGACTGCGTTCATGGCAGAAAATGCTGATGCTCGTGTATTCTTTTGGCCGCTCTCCAGTTTGCCCATGTTTGAGCCTGTGTTCAGTAATGTACTAGCTCGGGATATTCCGGAGCGGGCAATCAATCTTCCAAGCTATCATGACATTGGGGCTAAAGACATTGAGCGCATTGTAAATGTCATCAAGAGCTTGACCAACTGATTCTCATCTATGGTATTTTCCCCTTCAAAAAAATCATCGAAGTCATTCGTGGCGCCTGAATTGCATGAGATTTTTGTCCGATTTAGGGATAACTTACTTTTACGCAATGAAAGTGGCCTCGTGATTCGGTATGGAGGGGTGCTTGAGCTCGCACGGAGCAAAATATTTCAGGCGGCCCGACGTCGGTTGGTTATGTGTGGTGTCAACAATGACATCGATGGGATTGCAGGATATCTAGCTCTGCTGGTTGCCAATGCGGTGCCAATGATGGTTAGACCCACGTTGTCCTCAGATGCTTTAGATGCATTGATTACAGCTTACCGGCCTGACTTCTTGTGGTTACCAGAACAGGATGTGGGGCGGTGGACAAACGCAGTAAAGCATGCGAGCCAAGGAGGCTACATGCTGGTGGGTTTGAATAACGGCACTGGCGCACCGGAACTTCATGACGACCTCGCCTTGCTGCTCAGTACCTCCGGCAGTACGGGGGGCGGCAAATATGTCCGCTTGTCGCACCGTAACGTCTGGAGCAATGCGGCCGCGATCGCTGATTACCTAGCGCTGACCCCCGATGAGCTTCCGATTACTTCCCTTCCACCCAGCTACTCCTTCGGTTTGTCTGTTATTCACAGCCACTTGTGGGTGGGTGCGGGACTAGCCGTCAGTAATAAAACTTTCTTTGAGCGCGATTTCTGGAATTTTGTGCGCGAGATGAAGGTAACAAGCCTAGCTGGCGTGCCATACCACTATGAAATCCTCAAGAAGCTGCGTTTTACCAAAATGGATTTGCCACACCTGCGCACACTGATCCAAGCTGGTGGAAGTATGGCCCCTGATCTGACTCAGGAGTACGCCGCTCATTGCGATGATAAAGGCATGCGATTCTTCGCTATGTACGGTCAGACGGAGGCCTCCCCCCGTATGTCATATGTCCCTGCGGAACAAGCATTTGCCAAAGCCGGCACGATTGGCATTCCCATTCCTGGTGGCGCACTGGAACTACTCTCGGAAACAGGGGGGGTGCTCACGGGCACCCATATTGTTGGTGAAATGGTCTTTCGCGGCCCCAATGTCTGCTTGGGCTATGCGGAAAGCAGGACAGATCTGTCGCAGGGGGATGTTAACTATGGCGTCCTGCATACCGGCGATCTCGCCGAGCGCGATGCGGACGGCTACTACCGGATCGTCGGTCGCAAGAAGCGGTTCATCAAACTGTTCGGTAACCGCGTCAACCTGCAGGACGTCGAGCAAGAGCTCTCTGGGTTTGATGTAAAAGTTGCCTGTGCAGGTCGAGACGACCTCTTAGAGGTTTATCTGGTAGCGGGCTGCGAGGCCCAAGCCCTCGAAATTAAGCAATCCGTAATGGCCAGTTTGCGAGTTGGATCCCAGGGTGTCGTTGTGTATGGGATAGATGCCCTGCCACGTAATGAATCGGGTAAGGTGTTGTACGTCGATTTGCATTCCGAGAAAGCGAAGCGGTTAGCGTGATCCTTCCGCCGAATTTCCTTCCTTGGCTCGAATATGCGCCTTATTCAATGAACGCGGAGCGCAAGCAAGTGTTGATGCTTCAGGCAATGCGCCAGCTTACTCAGTGGCACGCTCAACAATGTGCCGACTATCACCGCTTGATGCAGGCTATGCAGGTTACGCCGGCGCATCTGGATCGCCTTGAAGATGTGCCTTATTTGCCCGTTCGGTTGTTTAAGGAGTTCGAACTGTTGAGCATCCCCCGAGATGATATCTTTAAGACGATGACCTCTTCGGGTACCAGCAGTCAACAGGTTTCGAAGATTTTTCTTGATAAAGCTACAGCGTCTTTGCAGACCAAAGTATTATCTCGCCTGATGACAGGCCTGCTGGGCAAAAAGCGCGTTCCAATGCTCGTTATAGACTCGCCCTCAGTCCTTAAAGACCGGTTGGCTTTTTCCGCTCGAGGAGCCGGCATACTAGGATTCTCGATGTTCGGTTTCGACGTGACGTATGCGCTTGATGAAGATATGCAGCTTGATATTCGTGCCGTTCAGTCCTTCCTGGAGCGACATCCCGAAGCCCCCATCTTTGTTTTTGGTTTCACATTCATGGTTTGGCAATACCTGGTCCTGCCCTTATTGAAAAGTGGCTCTCGATTACCGCTTAAACGCGGTATTATGTTGCATGGTGGCGGTTGGAAGAAGCTAAAAGATCAAGCGGTCGATAACGCTCGGTTCAAGCAGGCGTTGCAGGATGTATTAGGACTGACTCAGGTGGTTAACTATTACGGCATGGTCGAGCAGACCGGGTCAATCTTCATGGAGTGCGAACAGGGATACTTGCATGCGCCGGTATTTTCCGACATCATTGTCCGCCGTGTGGAAGATTTCGAGCCTGCCACCAATTGCGAGGAAGGAGTTATAGAGGTGCTCTCCATCCTACCAAGAAGTTATCCTGGTCATGCCCTACTCACCGATGATCGTGGCACGATCATCGGTGAAGATGATTGCCCCTGTGGTCGTTTGGGTAAGTATTTCCATGTGCATGGTCGACTTGCTCAAGCCGAAGTTCGCGGATGTAGTGATACACATGAAGCACCTCGCTAACTTGCCCGTTCGCATTATTGCCGGGAGTAACCTGCCAGACTTACAACGCAGGGCACTGCCGCCTTTTGCCCCTCAGGTTTTGGAGTTCTTAACTGCTTGGTCGAAGAGCTTGCTGACTCGGCCGGATATCCGCATCCACCCCGACGTCGCTGGCTTCGCCTATTGGTGTCGTCCAGCCAACTTGACCAGACTTCATCGCGAACTTGGTCTTGAACAGCTTCGCTTGGGGCGAGGGGTGGCTCTTCACATTGCGCCTTCAAATGTCCCAGTCAACTTCGCTTATTCTTTTGCCTTCGGGTTGCTTGCAGGTAACGTCAACATAGTACGTGTGCCCGAGAGTCTCCCCGCCCAGGCAAATATTCTTTGTGCAGCCGCAAATGATCTGTTAATGCAAGCCGAACATAGCACTATTGCCTCAATGAATAGCCTGCTTAGTTATCCGCGCAATGATGCCATTACGCAAAGTTTGTCCGCTGTCGCAGATGTGCGCCTCCTGTGGGGTGGGGATCAAACTATTCATCATCTGCGGTATATGTCCGCATCTCCCCGTTGTGTAGATATTGCGTTCGCTGATCGCTATTCGCTCTGCTTGCTCTCTGCACCCGCGATTTTGGCTGCTGAAAGTAAAGTCTTCGAGGCGCTAGTGATTGGGTTTTATAACGACGTGTTCCTCTTAGATCAGAACGCATGCTCTTCACCACATCTGATTCTTTGGCAAGGTACAAATCTGGAGGTTAAGACAGCGCAGGAGCGTTTCTGGGGGGGTGTGGAAGCTTTATTACAAATTAAGGGGCGGTCGCAAGGCATCCACGCTGTAGAAAAGTACACACATCTTTGTCGTACAGCCATTCTAGTTAAAGGTATTAAGGTGGCTCCATCTACAGATAACCAGATTATGCGGGTTGCTATTGATGAGTTACCAAAGAATGTTGCGGAGCATCGAGGTCGTTACGGGTTCTTTATTGAAACCATTGATAATGATTTTAGGCAGTTGCAGCGCATCGTCAATTCGCGTTACCAGACACTTACTTGCTTCGGTGTGGATCTTGATCTGGTTGCGCAGATGGTTGTCTCGAGTGGACTTGCGGGGATTGACCGAGTTGTACCGGTCGGTAAAGCACTCGATATAGGTATTATTTGGGATGGATACGATATTATTCGTGCGATTTCTCGAATCGTAGCAAAAATTTAAATTTTCAACAAAGGAGTTTCAAATGAGTAATCTTGAAAAATATACCGAGGCATTTACTAGTACATTTTTAGTCGATAAATTAGCACTTGAGGACCTAAAATATCAGGATATTGCTGCATGGGATAGCGTAGGTCATATGGGATTAATGGCGGCACTAGAGGAAACATTTGGCATAACACTTGATATTGACGATGTGATTGAGTTTGGGTCATTTGCATTGGGCAAGGAGATACTTAAAAAGTATCAGGTGGAGATTTGATTGTTATCTCGCAGGATTGATGGTTTTTTAAGCAAATGAACTTAAAAGAGTAGGGGTGTTATGTGATGTTACAAAATAAGGTTGCATTGGTAACTGGATGCAGCAGGGGAATAGGTAGCAGTATCGCAAAAAAATTCGCAGAAAATGGCGCTGTAGTTTACGCTAATGCCAAGACTGTTGGTTCATTAACCCATTTAATCGATCAGACCTATGAGAGCGGAAAAATAATTCCCATTTACTTTGACATAACAGATAGGACTGCCTTAAAAGAAAACATTGTGCGCATAAAAAATGAGCACGGTCAGCTTGATTGTCTTGTAAATAATGCTGGAATTTTGGTGGACACACTTATAACCATGCTTGATAGAAAAACATTAAGAGACATTTATGAAGTAAACGTCTTTGCATTGTTTGACCTTATGTCTTTTGCTGCACGCATGATGACCCAAAAAAGGTCTGGCTCAATCATTAACATTGCAAGTATCTGCGGTGATGAAGGGGGGATGCGTGGGCAAACAGCTTATTCAAGCTCTAAAGGTGCTGTTATAGCGTTAACAAAAACAGCAGCTAAAGAGTTAGGGCAGTTCAATATCCGTGTGAATTGTGTTTCTCCGGGTTTTATTGATACGGATATGTTTCGCTCGGGACCAAAAAATGTACAAAATCAACTGACGGAAGGTGTTTACCTTGATGCGAGGGTTGGTGAGCCTGAGGAGGTCGCCAATGTTTGTCTATTCCTTGCGAGTGATATGGCCTCTTATGTTAATGGTGAAAATATCCGTGTAGATGGCTTTGCTCATATTTAGATAGGTGGCTTCAATAGAAAATTTGACCAAGTTCATATCTTCATATTTCAATTATTTTGATAAAAAGCGATTTTATGGAAATTTCTAAGATAGAGTCAATTTTGGAGCATCGATTTCCAATGCTGTTAATTGACGGTATTGATTCTATTGAGCCAATGCGGTCATGTCATGCATACAAGATGCTCAATTTAGATGATTGGTTCTTTTCTGGACATTTCCCCGGAAATCCAGTTATGCCGGGGTCTCTGCAAATAGAGGCATTTACCCAAGCAGTGGCAATTCCACTTTTAATTGCTAACGAACGAAATCTTCAAGAAAAGCTTCCATTGGTCTTATTTGCAGTTGATAGAGTTCGTTTTTATAAACAGGTTCGACCTGGCGAAAAATTCGTAATTCAAGTTTGCATAGAAAGTCTGGCCATGGGTATGGCATCGGCAAGTGCAATTGGGATAGTGGGTGCGGATAAAGTAAGTGAATGTAAGATTGCATACAAAATGAAGGGGTACGAATTATGACTGATGAGGTATTTTCATTTGACATACCAGGGATATTGGAGTGTCAAAGAAATCGGTTTCCTATGCTCTTTATAGATCGGGTGACGGAATGCGTTCCTGGAAAATATGCCAGAGGGTTTAAGTTGTTTAGTTATAACGAATGGTTTTTTCATGGGTATGAAACTGCAGAGCCAAAGGTATGGAATGTTATTCAAATCGAATCAATGTCTCAAATGTTTTTGATGACATTTTTATCGATTGAAGCTAACCGTGGGTTGGTTGCGATGAGTAATAGATTTAACAACGTCCAGTTCTTTAGAAAAATTTCTTGCGGAGAGCGCCTTGATTTGGAGGCCACTTTGGATAGTTTTAGTCGTGGTGTATCCCGCGGAAGTGTAAAAGGTTTTGTAGATGGCGTGCTCGCATGTTCGATGGAATGCGTAATAGTCGTCCCTAAGCTTTTCCCCAAGTTTAAAGGGCACCCAAATAAAATGATTGCGGAACCTGTTACGCAATCAGCACTCAAGCGTAAACCAGTTGACTTTGGAATTTCAAGAATCAAGGAGTGTTTACTGAATAAATATCCATGGCTATTCTTGGATAGGGTGTTGGATATTGAGCCAGGAAAGCATGTAGTAGCGCAAAAGAATTTTACCTATAATGAGGAATATTTTCCAGCCCATTTCCCTGGCGCACCAAGCGTTCCAGGGTTTATTCAAATTGAATCATGTATGCAATGCTTTTTGCTTACGTTTTTAAGTTTGGATGGTTGCAAAAGGCGCGAAACTGCCGATAGACTTCTAAATAATGTCTTGGTGAAACGCCAAATTCTTCCTGGTGATACATTGGAAATACATGCAACTTTGAGCAGCTTTACCCGAGGCGTAGCAAAAGGGCGAGTAGAAAGTTTTGTTGCTGGCGAAGCGGCAGTCTCATTTGATGTTGTGGCTGTTGTGGTAGATGAGATGGATAAATTCAAACCCCAAGGCAGATAACGCGCTTCGTTTTATTCCCAGATGGAGATTGGATGAGTAATTTAATTAAAGATTTTATTGCCGATGTCATTTCGGGAGAGACGATATTGGAAATAGAAGTTGTTGATGAAACTGGAGTTTCCGTTGGTAGTTTGCGTCCTATGAATATAAATCATCTAACAGATGTCGATATTTTGATCAGCTTAACTAACTGGCGAAATAAGAATATGGGAGTATTCCTAACTCAATTCGTTGCAACCCCGGAGCGAACAAAAAATTGGCTTGAAAACATTGTTTTTAAATCGCAGGGTCAAATGCTGTTTTTAATTTATGAGGGTGAAAGTCTAGTCGGACAAGTCGGATTTAAAGATTTGACGTATCAAGATGGCATTGTTGATGGTGGCATGCGCGGTAATGTTTCTCATAACCCTAAAATTTTGACTTTTGCTCATAAGTCGCTGATTAAGTGGTTGTTTGAGAACGCGCAAATTTCTCGCCTTTATGGTTGGTTGGTCGCTGATAACCCTGGAGGAATTATGATGAATAAGCAAATTGGTTGGCAAGATTGGGAAAAGTACCCTTTGATTAGGGTGGATGATAATGGTGAAAGTTCCTGGATTATTGGAAACAAGGGTGATGTTAGTCCGGATAAAAAATATTGTTACAAACTCACTATTTATAAGCAATAGATTTCTCGTGGCCGTCAAGTTGTTCTATTCAATTATGTGAAATATTCAATCGAATCAAAGGAAGTTTGTGGCAATAAGAGTTTCTGATTATATAATGTCTCGTTTAGCTAGTGCCGGCATCGATCATGTATTTCAAGTCACTGGCCGGGGGACATTGTTTTTGAGCGACGCGCTTGCTAAGAGCTCTGAATTAAAGGGGGTCTCTTTGCATCATGAGCAATCCTGCGCGTTCGCCGCAGTGGCTTATGCAGAAAAGCGGCGAGGCTTGGGAGCTTGTTTAGTATCAACCGGTTGCGCCTCAACCAATACTATTACGGGAGTGCTCACGGCTTGGCAGGATGGTATCCCCTGTTTTTTCCTTTCGGGTCAAAACATCTTGCGCGAAACTACGCGCTATACCGGCGTCGCGCTTCGCACCTACGGCCAGCAGGAAGCTGATATCGTTGGGCTTGTAAGCCCAATCACCAAATTTGCCCATATGCTGACCTCGCCCCAAGATATTGTTGAAATAATGGACAAAGCTCTGCATGCCGCCCAGACTGGACGTAAAGGCCCAGTCTGGCTCGATGTACCGCTCGACTTGCAAAGTGCGTTGATTGACCCTGCTCCCGTGTTGCACGCTATATCAGACTTTGATGCAAATCAACCCATGACCGTTGAGGATGTCGCGTATATTGCTGAAGATCTCCGTAAGTCGCAGCGTCCGGTAGTGCTAATTGGGAAAGGCGTCCGCTCGGCAGGAGCTGAAGTCTTGTTACGCCAGTTTGTCGAAGCTTGGAATATCCCACTTATTTTTACCGCCTCGGCGCCGGATAGCTATGGTTCTACCCACAGGCTTTCGATAGGCTCTGTGGGTGCAATGGGATGTTCACGCGCTGGCAACTTCACGGTTCAGAATGCCGACTTCGTACTCGTTCTGGGTTCAAGACTCACGGCATTGACCACCGGTACCGATTACTGCAAGTTCGCTCGAGCGGCAAGGGTTGCCGTAGTAGATGTTGACCCCATCGAACACAGCAAGGCGGGTATTCGAATTGATCGTCTCGTGGCGACTGATTTGCACGTGTTTATCAGTGAGCTTCTTAAGCAGCCTGTCAAACAGGTATCAGAGAGCTGGGTTGAAAAATGTCTGCATTGGAAAAACCTATTCTCCAAGGTCGAACCCGACTTTGATTCTCCGGATCTTGTGGATCTTTATCAACTGGCCGATCGGCTCAGCCGTCTGATGCCAGAGGCGACCACTTTGATAACCGATTCCGGTCTAGCCGAAGTCATCCTCCCTAGTAATATTAACTTCCATGAAGGCTCAGACTGCATTCATCCATCCTCGCAGGGTGCTATGGGATTTGCGCTTCCGGCCGCGGTCGGAGTCCAGCATGCCACGGATGGCACAGTTCTAGCGGTCATTGGCGACGGCTCCATAATGATGAATCTCCAAGAACTGGAGAGCATTCGTTATCAAAGTTTGCCAATCAAGGTAATTGTCATAAATAACAATGTGTATTCAATCATTCGCCGACGCCAGCGCGACCTGTTCCGCAAACGAACAATCGGTACGGACCCAGCGAACGGTGTTAGCTGTCCGGACTTTGCCAAAGTCGCGGATTGCTTTGGCCTCCACTACCAGCGAATCGAGACTGTGGCGGCCCTAGATGAAGGATTGAATGCTTTATTTGCCTATTCAGGTCCAGTACTTTGCGAAATCATGGGCCGTGAAGACCAAGGCTACATCGAGCTTGGACAGGCACGCAGCTCTCAGGGCGGTCGTTTCATCAGGCGCCCCCTGGAAGATCAGGCCCCATTTTTGCCGCGCGAACTTTTTTTGCGCGAGATGTTAATTGAGCCTGTAGATCAATAAGGAAACCCATGTCAGTTATACGTTTGCGCAATGGTAAGGAAATCGGCGATTACAGAAAGCCCTACATCGTTGCCGAACTCAATACCAGCCATTTCGGGGATATTGAGATCGCTCGCGACATGATTCGACAAGCCAAAGCCGCTGGTTGCGATTGCGTCAAATTCCAGTCCTGGAGCGCTGAAACACTCTATTGCGAGGGTTATTACAAAGACAATGCAATCGCCAAGCGGATCGTTAAAAAATTTGCACTCGAAAATGATGCACTCAGAGCGCTTTCCCAGTATGCCGCTGGACTGGAGATTGATTTCTCCTCCACCCCATACTCTATCGAAGAAGCACGTTTTCTTGTCGAGTACTGCAATGTCCCATTCATCAAGATTGCCTCGATGGAGCTAGACAACTTGCCTTACCTGACTGCGCTAGGTAAATTAGGGGTTCCCTTGGTGCTCTCAACAGGAATGGGCGCTACTGCCGAAATCATCCGCGCTGTGAACACTATTCAAGCCACGGGTAACCAGCAATTAGTTGTTTTGCACTGCACCTCAGTGTACCCATCAGCCCCTGAAATCATCCGATTGCAAAATATTGTTGGTCTCCGGATTGAATTCCCTCAATTCCCTATTGGCTATTCCGATCACAGCATTGGTATTGAAATTCCTGCTGCTTCGGTCGCATTGGGCGCTTGCCTTATAGAAAAACACTTTACTTTAGACAGCAAGCGTATTGGCATGGATAACCAAATGGCAACGGAACCTGCTGAAATGAAGGTAATGGTTCATGCTTGCCACAACGTTTACGCGGCTTTAGGCGGTGCTACGCGTCTACTTTGTGCTCAAGAACAGCAGCAGATTCCGAAAATGCGGCGCAGTATGGTGAGCGTTCAGGATCTACCGGTAGGTACAATCCTCTCGCCCCACCACATTGATTTCAAGCGCCCCGGAACGGGGGTTTCCCCGGCTGATCACGAGCAGTTCATCGGTCGCACTGTTCGTGTCGCAATTGAGTGCGGCAACATTATCCCGCCTGAGGCTTTAAGCGAGAGCGGAACGAACTCATGAGCACCAGCGCAGAAGTTTCTTTCCACAATAAGCTGGATGCTATTAAAGCGGGTACAGAATCGATGGAGCTGCCATTGCATAAAGTGGTCGGTCAACGGATTGGTGTGATGCGCCCGTTTACCTCCGGTCATTTCGACCAGATGGGTGTGATGGAGAAATTGACAGACTGGCGGAATGCCAATAAGTCAAATTTTTTAACCCACTTTGAGGCTACCCCATCACGCACTCAGATATGGGTGCAGAATGTGCTCCTCAAAAACCCCGGGCAAATGCTGTGGTTGATTTATGACCATAATGACAATCTGGTTGGGCATATTGGGTTCAAAAACCTTACCTCCCTAACTGTACAACTTGATAATGCCATGCGTGGCGTGCAAAAGTGTCATCCACTCCTTTTTGTGATTGCTGGTAAATCTCTAGTTAATTGGTTATGGCGTGAGGCATCTGTGCAGCGAATTGATGCCTATGTAATAGCAAACAATGTTTCCTCAATCATGATGCTTCGAAAGATCGGGTTTCAACTGGGAGATCGCTACCCACTAATTTTTAGGGCGAATAATGGAGGCTCTAGTTGGATTGCTGGAAAAAGTGGACAAAAGAGTCCAGATGGTCGCTACGCTTTTCATTATTTTGTCGAACGAAGCGTTGATTCATCTGCATCTCCAATTGTTTTTATATCGCCACAATGTCAGATTTACTGATTAATAATTCGCAAAGGATAAGCCTGTGAACCCTCTAGAAGAATTTAAGCAAGAAGTAAAAGCCAATATTAAGAACCTCTCAGAAAATCGGGAGTTTCAGGCGCTTTCACTGGAATGGATACGTGAATCTGGTCATTCAAAATGGTCTTACAACTTTCGCTGGATGGGCCGACCCGCCATTCAGTTTCCTAATGATGCCTGGGTTATGCAGGAGTTGATCTGGGATGTGAAGCCAGATCTCATTATCGAAGCAGGTATTGCCCACGGTGGATCTCTAGTTTGCTACGCCTCTATGCTCGCTATGTTGGATCTGGCGGATGCTGTCGAGTCGGGAGGTTTGATGGATCCTCACAAATCCAAGCGCAAAATTCTTGGTCTGGATATCGACATTCGGCCGCATAATCGGGAGGCCATCGAGCGACATCCAATGCATCCCTGGATCCAAATGATACAAGGCTCCAGTATTGCGCCAGAAGTAGTGGCTCAGGTACATGAAATCGCCAGGGGTTATAAACGCATTCTAGTTAGTCTCGATTCCAATCATACACATGACCACGTTCTTGCGGAATTGCATGCTTATGCTTCACTAGTTAGTAGGGATAGTTATTGTGTTGTATTCGATACGATTGTTGAAGACATGCCGTCAGCGTTATCTACAGATCGACCATGGGGCCCGGGTAATAATCCAAAGACAGCAGTATGGGAATATCTAAAGTCTCACCCAGAATTTCAGATTGATGACGATATTAACAGTAAGCTTTTGATTACTGTTGCACCGGATGGTTATTTGAAGCGGGTATCTTGATGGCGAGCGTATATCCTGGAAGTGTCGACTTGAGCGGATATGAGTAAAGAACCCTCATATGTTTAGATGACTTCGCTCAGTGAGCACTTCTTGAAATTGCTGATTGCAGAATACGAATAGCACTGGTTCTTGCTGGATTGGCGAGAACTAGCGACCGAGAGGTAATCCAAGGGACTAGAAGCTGTTCAAGCCGTTCATGGAAAAATTTAGTCTTAAATCGCGCAGATATCAAAGAGTGCTTAGATCGTGGGTTAGTTGAAGTTTATCGGAATAAATGTCTGTTAGCTGATTACTCGGTTTAGCTTGATTTTTTTTGAGTTGGTTTTGGCTGCACGTGGCAGCTTGCCTCTGGTAGTTTATTAGCTAATTTGAAAACGATTTAATTGGATTCTTACAGTGTGATTGACGAAACAATAACGGAAGTTCAGTGTGCCAAGGGTTTATCAATGATTGGCTTGTGGTTTGTCCAAGGAGATTTTTTTTTGCAAATTGCCGTTCAAGTGTTTGAGGTTACCTTTGCTTAAAAAAAATCTTATAGCCAATTGCCTTGGCCAAGGTTGGGTCGCCTTGATGAGCTTGGCATTCATCCCCCTATATATCAAGCACCTTGGGATCGAAGCGTATGGCTTAATTGGACTGTTCGCTCTGCTGCAAGCTTGGCTCAGTTTGCTCGACATGGGTATGACGCCAACGCTAGGGCGTGAAATGGCACGTTTCACTGGTGGTAGTCATAGCGCGCAGTCGATTCGTAACCTATTGCGCAGCATTGAAGTTATCGCCTTGGTTATTGCGGTGCTTATTGCCGGCGGCATCTCAGTTAGCGCTAACTGGATCGCAGCCTCTTGGTTGCAAGCCGAAGCGTTACCGGTCGAGGTTGTTGCGCAAGCCTTTGTGGTAATGGGGCTGGTCACCGCCATTCGTTTCATTGAAAGTGTTTACCGTAGTAGCATCGTTGGACTGCAGCGTCAGGTGCTATTCAATGTGGTGAGCACTGTGATGGCCACTCTGCGGGGACTTGGGGCGGTGGGCATATTAGTCTGGGTATCGGCAACAATCGAAGCCTTCTTTATCTGGCAAGGTATAGTTTCCGTTGTTACCCTACTAACTATGGCCATCACAACATATGCCAGCCTGCCACGTGCTGAGCGAGCAGGACAGTTTTCTCTCGACGCGCTACGGGGTGTATGGAAGTTTGCCGGTGGAATGATCAGCATCACTTTCCTCGCACTTTTGTTGACGCAAGTCGACAAAATCCTTCTATCTAAACTGCTTACACTACGAGAGTATGGCTATTATACCCTGGCAGCTGTCGTGGCCAGCGCTTTGTATATGGTAATCACTCCTATCACCCAGGCGTTTTACCCGCGATTGTGCGAATTGCATGCGCGTAATGACCAAACTGCTTTGATTGATACTTATCATAAAGGTGCACAGTTGGTCAGCGTGTTCGCAGGTAGCTTTGCGATTGTGGTCATTATGTTCGCAGAAGTTTTTTTACGTCTCTGGACTCAAGACCACGAACTGGTGAAACGCACCGGAACGTTACTTAGTTTATTAATGGTTGGTAATCTGCTGAATGGGCTTATGTGGATGCCCTACCAAACGCAACTGGCGCATGGATGGACCAGTCTCTCAGTCAGAACCAATATCATAGCGGTCTCGCTTATCGTGCCTACTATCATCTGGACCGCCCCTAGATTTGGTTCTGAAGGCGTGGCATGGGTATGGATAAGCCTTAATGCGGGATATTTTTTGATTGGCATTCATTTTATGTATCGCAGAATTTTGGGCAGTGAAAAATGGCGATGGTATGTGCACGATATTTTGCTGCCCCTAATTGCAGGCATTGTTGCTGCTAGTATCTTGAGTTTGCTTTGGGTCGCTGAGAGCAGCAATTTACTGGATATCACATTACTTACCCTAGCTACTGTGATTACGCTCTCCGCGACTCTGATTTCGGCATCTATACCGCGCCAATTGCTAAAGAAGCTCTGTATTTCGACTTATAAAAAATGGAAGGTTACTCATGAGTATTAATGAACCAAAGGTTGATTATAAAAAAGTTCCACAAGTCAGTATTGGCATGCCAGTTTATAACGGCGAACTCTTCATTCGTTCGGCTCTAGAGTCTCTACTAGCTCAGACCTACACTGATTTTGAACTCATTATCTCGGACAATGCCTCCACAGACGACACTGCAACTATTTGTCGTGATTATGCATCTAAGGATGCACGTATTCGGTATGTTCGGCAGGCGGAAAATCGTGGAGCGGCGGCGAACTTTCAATTCGTTTTAGATGAGGCAGTGGGTGAGTATTTCATGTGGGCAGCTGCTGATGATTGCTGGAGCCCAGATTGGTTAAAAGAGGTGACAATAGCAATGAATGATAGAGAATACTCCTGCGCCATCGGAAATATTGCCTATATAGATGAATTTGATGTGCAGATTTATGGTGATACAAGTCGCGGTGGATTTTTGACTGAATTTCCTGCGCTTGAGGGTTTGAAAAGTGCTTTTCTTAGAGTTATCAAATACTTCCTCATGCGAAATGATATGCTTGCCTATGGTTTGTTCCGCACAATCCAGGCAAAGTCAGTAAGAATTGAAAATGGAAAATATACAGACCTTCCGCATGACCAAGTTTATGCATTCCTGTACTTTATTATCACCTTTGGAAGTATTTATAAATCTAAAGGTGGCGTAATAAAAAAAAGAATTCATTTGGCACAAGCAAGTCAATCAGGCCCAAAAACATTATTGGACCAGTTCTCTATAAACAAAAATCATATCTATTTAACTCGACTCTATATGAGAAACTCATGTCTAAATACTATCGAGCGCGGTGCACTTTGGGTGTTTATGTTTTTATACTTAAACGCCTCACTGATAAAAAACTTTAGAAAAATTAAATCTTGAGAGTTTGAATGGTTAGTCGATTGCAACCTGTAGCCAAAATTTTATTTTTAGTTTTTTTTATATTAACTTATGCAATTAAGCCCTTAATATCTTTTTTGTATTCTAACTCTGATTACGACTTTTATACTTTTCAAGGTCTCTCTTCAGAAAGTCACATATTTGCTACTTTTTCTGTATTAATTTTTTATTTCATTTTTTTATTTGGGTATTCAATAAATATCAAATCTAGTCTCTGCCAAAAACATGCGGTAAGTGTAAATAATAAAAGAAAAGATTTTACAATTTATGCTGTGCTGTTAATGTCATTATTATTCCTTTGGCAATATCAAGCCGGTACGTCTGCATATTTAGTTATCTTACTTGGTTCAACCCATATATTAATAATATATAACATATTATTAGGTGGGTTTCGAGCATGGTTATCTATTGCTGTAACTATTCTTATAGCTCAAAATATGATGGGTTCCAAAGGCATTATTCTATTTAGTTTAGCCTGTCTTTGCCTATTTCTTTATAAGAAAGCCCTCACATTAAATTACTCTAGGCATCAATATCGGTTAATGGTGATATTGATTATTTTTCTTGTTCCTATTGTTGGGGTTTTACAAGTTTTAAGATGGAATCAGGGGGACTTTTCTATATTAAACGCGGAATTGATTTCCGTTGGTTTTTCAACCACCTTTGATGGATATGATACATTGCGAGCATATTACGATAATTTAGATAAAGCACCTATTTTTACTTGGCTTTCTGAATTTTGGTTGCTGATTCCAAGAGGCTTAATTGAAGATAAACCTTTAATTTATGGTTTGAACTTAATTTCCGATTATTTCTATCCAGGTGAATTTTTTATTAATAATATTGATGGTAGCGGAGGTGGTCAGTTTCCTCCAGGAATAATTGTATTGGCAATTGATTTTTTATGGTTCCCAGGCCTGTTTGTTTATCCACTCTTAATCGGTTTGTTGCTGAAGTCAATTGACAATTCTTTTACTTATGGAGGTAATTTTCAAAAGGCAATTGCTATTTATTTCATACTTCAAATTAATACGCTAGTTCGAAGTGGCCTTGTATCATATGTAATCTATTCAGTTGTGTTTTTAATAGGCGCTTATTTTATATATCAAATTGTAAACAGGGTGTTCAGTCTTAGTAGATTTAATCCTAGTTAGTGGGCAAGTAATTTTGAAGTTTTATTTTTAAAGATAAGTTGATAATGAAAGTTTACTTTTATCCACACCGATATCTTCGTGATCGTCAGCTTGATACAATCAGAAAGTGGCCTATAGATCAGGTGGTAAATCCGGAGGTGGCAAAAAATCGATATGGCAATCAGGTATCCGCCTCTTATGCCAATGCTCCGAAACTTGAATCCTCGTGGAAGCAAAAGTTACCGTTGCTAAATATCAAATTACGCCCAAAGGATGCCCCAAGTAGTGCGGTTGTCTACGTATGGGGCGCAATTGTTTCCACTGGGAGATTTATTGTTGATCTAGATAATCCGTGGTCGCTGGTGGGTTATAACCTACGCGCCATGCCGATTTATCGATTCTTCATCAAGCGGCTGTTGTTGTCTGCCCGCTGTCTGGAAATCCGTTGTATGAGTGAAGCTTGTCACCTGAGCTTGAAGGCATTGTTCGGGGATGCAATCTACAACAAGGCTACTGTTCACTACCCTTGCATACCTCAAGCTGTCACTGAAATCCCCACGCGTCTTACAGACGAATGTCGCTTTCTATTCGTCGGCACACAGTTCGAGATCAAAGGGGGTGTAGCCTTACTCAAAGCATTCCGAAGAGTTTATGAGAGAACTAAGAATGCGCGACTGGATGTCATAACACATATGCCTGCTGAATATGTTGGTCTTGCTGAGGGATGTCCAGGCATCCATATTCACGAAGCTAAATTTACGCGTAGTGAAATTCATGATCAATTCATGCGCCACGCGGATGTGTTGGTGTTGCCGACCTACGTTGAATCGTTTGGTATGGTTGCCTTAGAGGCCTTGGCGCATGGACTGGCCATTATTGCGACGGATGTTTATGCGCTCCGCGAACTGGTTAAAGATGGAAGAAATGGCCGCTTGCTGTCGCCACCAATTTCAGTATGGAATGGAGTATTGCCTTCTATTTACTATTACGATTGGACAAATATCAAGCGCTACATACTTCAGACAGATACTACTAACTTTGAAACTCAACTAGAGCAATCAATTGAAATGTTTATTTTTGATACTAATTGGCGATTATTCGCAAGACAATTCAGTGCAAAATTGATGGCTGAAAAATTTGCATGCTAATCACTTTTGTTATTCCAGCTCATAATGCGACAGTTACAATTCAGCGGACTTTGAATTCCGTATTTTTTTACCCATTACCTGAAGGATGGAATGTTAATGCAGTAGTTGTTGATGATGGCAGTACGGACGGAAACGAATTGGCAGAAATTGTTGCCAGATTTCCAGGTGTGTTATTGATTTCTCATTCCGCTAACCTTGGTATGTGCGCGGCACGAAACACAGGGATAAGTAACTCTAAAGGTGACTTTGTTTCTATTCTCGACGCGGATGACGAACTCGTTCCGCAGTGGCCCATAGTTTTAGAAATGATAATTCGTGAGTGCCCCTCCTCATGCCAACTTATCTATGCTGCTTGCCGTAATCAATATGGGGATGTAACAGCTTCTGATCCTGAATACAATGGGTTGCTGAGCTTGCATGATGTGTTGAACGAGCGATACTCAGGGGAGTATCTTCCAGTATTTCGTGGTGATTACATACGAAGCAAGTTATATATTGATCTGCAAACCAGAAAATCCTGTGGTATTGTAAGCTATATCAATTATGCGCTCGATGGCCCGTTTTGGGTAACGAATAAAGTTTTGCGTATCTATTACGAAGCACAAGTCGGCTCTGTATCTAAAGGTTGGACAAGCCCTTTAAAAGCTAATGAAACGGTACACTGTTATTGTAATTTGCTTGAAATGTTCGGTCATTTATATCAACAACACGCACCACGTGTTTATCGTACAAAATTGTTAAGGCTTTCAGTTTATCTTAAATTGGCGGGTTTGCCTGGCGCCTGGAAAACTTTTTTTTGTGGTGCATCATTGTGTACTTTGCGAGAATCGATCGGAGCTGCGGTAATGTTATTGCTAGGCTCTAAAGGGGCAGGATTGCTTGCCGAAATACTTAAAAAAATTGGGGTGATCAGAAGGTATGGTTGAACTTGAAAAAGACATAAACTTAACCCGGTCAATCGGGTTGAATATAGAGCAACTTTTGTGAAGTTAAATTTAAGGATTACTGGTGAAGGAGCCTGACACAAATCAGCTTAGAATCCTATTGCTTTTTTCTTCAAGTGAGCTAGGCGGTGCTGAGCGTAGTCTTTCGCGCATGGCTTTTGTTTCGCAACCAGTGAATTACCAATTTGCAACCTTGAATGGTGAAGGCCCTTGGTGTGATTGGATTCGTACGCAAGCTCACAAGCCCATAGCGTTCGGGCAACCTGGAGTTGGTAGCAAATCGTTGTTCATTGCGGTCTGGCGTTTGATTAGGCATGTTAGGAGAAACTCCGTGGATGTCATCTATGTGTGCGGTACGCGGGCAGCGATGCTGTTGCGACTTCTTCGCATCTTTCTGCCCGGAATCAAGCTGGTACATGGGGTGCGCTGGAACCCTAATTCAAATAGTCGGCTGGACCTGGTTTTTCGGCTTGTGGAGCGTTTCACGCACTCTCTTGTTGATGCCTGGATCACTAATTCCGCAGTAGCAAAGGAGACCCTGGTATCGTCTTGTGGGATTCCTATTGAGCGGGTCTTTGTTATCTACAATGGGTTGAAATCCTTGCCTGTAGATGTGCCTCCACTGTGTGAGCGGCCCTTAGAAGTTTTGACCGTGGCGAATTTTAATCCTAGGAAGGGGCACCTAGCTTATTTGGATGTGATTCGCGAGGTACTTAAGTTTTTGCCAGAAGTGAAATTTGTATTTGTCGGGCGTGACGATATGAACGGTGAAGTACAGCAAGCGATTTTAGCGGCTGGTCTTTCCGCTCATGTGCGTTGCGAGGGTTTTCAGGCCGACGTTTCGCCATGGTTCAGGCGGGCACGGGTGTTCGTGTTACCTTCACTAGGGAATGAAGGTTGCCCCACTGCGATCCTTGAAGCCATGTCATTCGCAATTCCTTGTGTTGCATTTGCAATCGATGGCATACCTGAGTTAGTTGAAAACAAGCATCACGGGATACTTTTGCCCTCTGGGGATTACTCTGGAATGACGGCGGCGATAATTCAGATGCTGACTGATGATGGTAAAGCCTCAAAGTTGGGTGAAGACGGTAGAGTACGGGTAAATTCCTATTTCAAAGTTGAGAGTACAGCAGCATTGCATTTAGCGGCATTCAATAAAATTTTGTTAAGGTTTGATAAATAATGACGATCAAGGAAAAAATAAATATTGATAATGAAACTGTTGCTGGATTCGGTGATGAGTGGTTAAGGTTTGATCAAAGTGGTTTGAGCGAGAAGGCACGGAAACAGATTTTCGACGATTATTTCTCTATCTTTCCGTGGGATATTCTACCCCAAGATTCTGTGGGTGCAGACGTGGGGTCGGGCAGCGGCCGTTGGGCAGCTCTCGTCGCACCAAGAGTGGGGCAACTATTGCTGCTAGATGCGAGTAGTGATGCACTTGCCGTAGCAAGAAAAAATCTTAACGATGTTCGGAATGTACGCTTTGAACAAGCGTCGGTTGGATTAATGCCGATAGAAGATAATTCTTTGGATTTTGCATACTCTCTCGGGGTTTTACATCATGTTCCTGACACAGAAGCGGCAATTCGCTCGATCGCCGAAAAGCTGAAACCTGGTGCGCCATTCCTTGTATATCTCTATTACTCATTCGATAACCTTGGAGCGGTATATCGCAGTATTTGGAAGGCAAGCGATATGCTTCGGCGTTTAATCTCCCCTATGCCCTTTGGCTTGCGTTACTGGATAAGTCAAGTATTGGCACTAGTGATCTACTGGCCATTAGCTAGGACAGCGTTGCTTTTAGAACGCATTGGAATGTGTCCAGACAATTGGCCTTTGGCTTACTATAAGGACAAGCCTTTTTATGTACTCAGAACAGATGCGCTTGATCGATTTGGTACTCGTTTGGAGCAGCGGTTTTCTCGCGAGGAAATAAGTATTATGCTTGAAAATGCTGGATTTAAAGATATCCGTTTTTCGGACGGGCCGCCCTATTGGTGTGCGGTGGGAATGAAGGGCTGATCAGACATGTGCGGAATTTTTGGTTGGCTGGGTCCAGGGATTGATAGTAATCTAGCTTTGGATTTACGTGATAGTCTACACCATCGCGGACCAGATGATGCGGGGGCATGGTTTGATCAGGATGTTAGAGTTTGGCTAGGTCATCGCCGTTTGTCGATTTTGGATTTATCCCCACTTGGGCATCAGCCGATGCATTCGCCATGTGGCCGGTATGTGCTGACTTTTAATGGCGAGATTTATAACTATAAGGAATTACGCCTTCGACTCCAATCGGCCGGGTATGAATTTCGCGGCGAATCAGACACTGAGGTGGTGTTGATCGGGTGTGCTGCATGGGGCATCGAGACTGCTATCCAACGTTTTGAAGGAATGTTCGCCTTTGGCCTATATGACCGTTTGGAGCATGTCTTATGGTTGGCGCGAGACCCTATGGGAATCAAGCCGCTATATTACGCGCATTCTGGTGATCATTTTGCTTTTTCATCCGCACTGACATCCCTGCAACCACTCTCGTGGATTGATCAATCCATCGATCAGGATGCGCTGTTTTCATATTTCCGCTATTCGTGCGTTCCAGCGCCGGCCTCCATCTTGAGAGGAATTAGAAAGCTGGCTTCTGGTACGTTGCTAAGATTCGCCCAAGGTGAAGTAATAAGTAGTGTCTATTGGGATCTGGCAAAGCGAGCCGCCGCATCGCGGCGAGGAGTGAATAAGTCCATGTCGTTGCATGAAGCGGCTGATGAACTTGAGGTGCGATTGCGCCATTCTGTCAGGCAACACATGCAGTCGGATGCGCCGTATGGAGCATTTCTTTCCGGCGGGATCGATTCTTCTGCTGTAGTGGCTTTGATGCAGACGGAATCATCGCGTCCAGTCAAAACTTTTTCAATTGGCTTTTCAGAAGCGTCGCATGATGAGTCAGCCCATGCGCGGGCGGTTGCGCGACACCTGGGTACTGACCATCATGAATTGATTCTAAACTCCGACGATATACCCGCTTTGGTACCGACGGTCTCTGGCTATTTTGACGAGCCTTTTGCGGATAACAGTTCGATACCAACTTACCTGGTGTCACGTTTTGCGTGTGAGTCTGTGAAGGTTTGCCTGTCGGGCGATGGTGGCGATGAGTTGTTCGGGGGGTATCCCCGCTATTTTTGGGCAAAGCGAATTCAAGCGCTTCGTCAGCAACTCTCCCCTAATGGTGCGCGGTTGGTGGCGAGCTTATTGCATGCCGTACCTGCGAGGGTGTGGGATTGTGCTGTAAATCCCGTACTGGGTTACCGTTATTCGAGTGCAGATGGACTGGGTTATCGGGTGCGGCGCTTTGCGGCCTATCTCGGTTGCGATCGGGATACTGCGTATGCGCGGACGATGTCGGTATGGCGCAATCCGGAGCAGCTGCTTGGATTCCAATTAAAAAATCCGCTTGGTGCAGATGCTGTCCATTATCCTGAGCTATCGTGGGCCGAGGAGATGATGCTGATCGATCAGGGGAATTATTTGCAGGATGACATTTTGACCAAGGTTGATCGGGCGAGTATGGCAGTTTCCCTAGAGGCAAGGGTGCCCTTGCTTACCCACCCCCTTGTTGAATGGAGTTGGCAGATTGCGCCGTCACTGAAACTCGCCGACAAGGGAGATCGAGGTAAATTGGTGCTACGCGAATTGTTGTATCGGCATGTGCCCAAGGCATTGATCGAGCGTCCCAAACAGGGGTTCGGTATGCCCATGGGGAAATGGTTGCGGGGGCCACTGAAAGATTGGGCTGAGAGCCTTCTCAATCCAGCAGATCTTGAAGCATGTGGATTGAATGCGAGGGTGGTTGCGGATGTTTGGCGTGAGCATCAAATCGGATTCGATCGGCAGGCTATGTTGTGGACGGTGTTGATGTACCGTCAATGGCATCAACGGGTAATAGGCTAATCATGTGCGGCATTGCAGGCTTTTTGACGGCAGCGGGAACTAATTCAGCCGAAACAACTTTATCTCGTATGGCGGATGCGATCAGGCATCGTGGCCCCAATGATTCCGGATTATGGACTGACGAGAACGTCGGTATCGGCTTAGCGCACCGCCGCTTATCCATTGTTGATTTATCCTCGGCTGGTCATCAACCCATGTCGTCGCCCAAAGGGCGTTATGTAGTTGTTTTCAATGGTGAGATTTATAACCATCTAGATTTACGCGCTGAGATTGTAAAAAATGGCGCTAGCGGTATGTCAGTGTGTGACTGGCGCGGGCATTCGGATACGGAAACGCTGCTGGCTGGGTTTGATAAATGGGGCATCATCGGAACAATTGAACGAGTCATTGGAATGTTTGCTATTGCCGTGTGGGATCGGGAGAGTCAAACGTTGACTTTAGTACGCGATCGCATTGGTGAAAAACCGCTTTACTACGGCTGGCAGGGTCAAGGGGATAAGGCATGCTTCTTGTTTGGTTCTGAGTTAAAGGCTTTACGTGCAAATCCTTACTTTTGTTCAGAGGTGAATCGGGATGCATTGTGCCTTTACATGCGCCATGACTACATCCCTTCCCCTTACTCGATTTACCAAAACATATTCAAGTTACCCCCAGGATGTTCACTGACAGTTTCACTGAGGCAGCGTGAGCTGAAGGTCTCAGCGTATTGGTCGCTTGCTCAGATTGCAGATGCTGGTGTTGCGAATCCGTTCGAAGGTAATGTCGAACAGGTAGTCAATGAATTAGAAGGTTTAATGAAGGATGTGGTGCGTCAGCAGATGACGGCGGATGTGCCTCTGGGTGCATTTTTGTCTGGTGGCATCGATTCCTCGACAGTGGTGGCGTTGATGCAGTCGCAGTCGGTGCGGCCTGTGAAAACCTTCACCATTGGGTTTAATGAAGAGGGTTATAATGAGGCGGTTCATGCTAAGGCCGTGGCAAAACATCTGGGTACTGACCATACCGAATTATATGTAACACCGGATCAGGCGTTAGCGGTGATTCCAAAGTTATCCTCTATTTATTGTGAACCCTTTGCTGATTCGTCACAGATTCCAACATTTTTGGTGAGCCAACTGGCGCGCAGGCATGTGGCTGTGTCGTTATCAGGCGATGCTGGGGATGAGTTGTTTTGTGGTTACAACCGCTATCAGATGACGGCCGGTGTGTGGGGTGGGATCTCGTATTTACCGCGCCCACTTCGGCAGTTGGCAGCAGGCTCGATTAAGGCGGTTTCAGCTCGTTCATGGGACAAGGTAGGGGGGATGCTTTCGATATCACGCTTAGGGAACAGCATACACAAAGTTGCTGAGCTGCTAGACAGTCGAGTGGTGGCAGATTTGTATATGGGTATGGTGTCGCACTGGAAAGATCCCTCTGGAGTTGTGCTGGGTGCATCTGAGCCAGCTACGGTATTGACAGGTCTAGCGCCAGATTTTTCGCGCTTGAGTGATGTAGAACGCATGATGGCATTTGACATGATTAGTTATTTACCCGACGACATTCTGGTTAAGGTGGATCGTGCAGCTATGGGTGTTTCTTTGGAGAGCCGCGTTCCTTTATTGGATCACCGTTTAGTTGAATTTGCTTGGCGTATTCCGCAGTCGATGAAACTGCGCGACGGTGTCAGTAAGTGGATTCTGCGCCAAGTATTATATCGACATGTGCCCAAAGGGTTGATCGAGCGACCAAAGATGGGTTTCGGTGTTCCGCTTGATGTCTGGTTGCGTGGTCCATTGCGCGATTGGGCAGAGACTTTACTGGCTGAACCGCGGTTGCGTAGTGAGGGTTTCTTTGATCCAGCGCCAATAAGACAAAAGTGGGTTGAGCACCTTTCGGGTCGGCGAAATTGGCAGTACCACTTGTGGAATGTATTGATGTTTCAGATGTGGCTTGAGGAACAGCATAGTTGAAGAAAAAGGTCGTCATTGCTCTTAACTCTGCATGGAACCTTTTGAATTTTCGTGCGGGGCTTATCCGTGCCTTGGTGGCTTCGGGTTATGAAGTAGTTGCAGTGGCGCCAGCAGATGAGTATGCTGAACGCTTGTCTGGGCTAGGCTGTCGGTTTGTGTCATTACCAATGGATAATCAAGGCACAAACCCGGTACGTGATTTGCTGCTACTATGGCGTTTTTTCAACCTGCTTAGTATTGAACGGCCCGATGTATGTCTTGCCTATACCGTTAAGCCTAACGTTTATGGTTCGTTTGCGGCGCACACTTTGGGTATTCCCATGATCAATAATATTGCGGGTCTTGGTGCAGTTTTTATCAAGGGAGGCTGGCTTAATCACTTAATCAAAGGGTTGTATAGAGTTGCTCTATCTCGTTCGCGGAAGATTTTTTTTCAGAATGATGATGATAGGCAGCTCTTTATTTCAGGATGCTTGGTACCTAAAGGCTCGACAGACCTTTTGCCGGGTTCGGGTATTGATCTGACGAAGTTTTCTCCAACGCCTTTACCTGGAAAAACAACCGTTCACTTTCTGTTGATTGCCAGAATGCTTTGGGATAAAGGTGTGGGTGATTTTGTCGAGGCAGCACGTTTGCTCAAGCAAAGAGGTGTTGATGCCGAGTTCTTGTTGTTGGGGTTTCTGGATGTAAAAAACCCTAGTGCGATATCCCAAGAGCAAATGAATTACTGGGTAGAGGAGGGATTTGTTCGTTACTTGGGCGTCAGCGACGACGTCAGGGAAGTGATTGCGCAAGTTCACTGTATCGTCCTTCCCTCTTACCGAGAAGGTACTCCAAGAACTTTGCTCGAAGCCGCTGCTATGTCACGTCCAATCGTCACTTCAGATGCAGTTGGTTGCCGTGAAGTAGTCGATGATGGCTTTAATGGCTATCTCTGTAAGCCTAAGGACGCTTCTGATTTGGCAGATAAAATGGAGTTAATAGTGTTGATGTCACCCGCTGAGCGGGAGGTTATGGGTCTACGTGGACGTGAAAAGGCGGAGCGTGAGTTTGATGAGCAAATAGTTATCAAAAAGTACTTGTCAGCAATCGAAGCAGTGCTCTTAAAAAAGTCTTCTTGAATCCTAAATCAAGGGAGGTGATGGTCGGTCCAATGATCAAGTTTATTCGTCCCACCGAGTTTTTGACCTTCCCGCCATCCATCTTGGATGGTATGTTTACGATGCAGCAAATAAAATCAAATCATAATTTTACGTAGAGCGCAAGTTTTTCAGCATCTCGCTAGAAAGCCGTCCTCTCATACGACCACATTATTGAGGTCCGTTCTTTGAGCGCTGGCGATACATTTAAACCCAGTCGACAAAGTTAATCTCCTCTTGTATTCAATCATAGGCGGTGGAGACCAGGTGGTTTGCCGTCAGAGTCGAGATTAGCATATTACTGGACTGCCAGTGCATGTATTCTTATAGTGTTGTGCGCCTGGTTAACACTTGTGCAATGAAGGATTTAAGGTAATGCTCCACAGGGGGAAGGTATATTCTGTACATGGGCCTATCAAGTTTGGCGTCAACGTCAATAATTTATCGACATTAGCCCTACTTAGGTTCGACAAGGAGGTAATTATGAATCACCTAAATAGTTTTATTGGCGCTTCTTAGCCTTATATAACAAAGTCAGGATTTTTTAACATATTACTCTAATCGATTTGATGTTTTTTATTTAAATTTGGTTCAGCATATTTTTTAGAAGATAAGTATCAACTTGGAGGAAGTTTGCTTTATCTGTGAAATCGTTAATCTGTAAGAGGAAAAACATGATTAGATAATTCTTTTTTCTGATTCAACTGAGTTGCTTTTGAGTCTTTATGGAGGCTTCGTAGAAATATTAGAAAATCATCCAGTTATCTTTAGGTTTTTTGATGATTTGATCAGTACTATTGTGCGACGTTGATACTGTAATCATTGAAGAAAAAGGTACTCAAACTTCTTTAAAGAAATTCGAGTACCTTTGAGGGTTTTTTAATGATTTATTTAAACCAATTCACTTAGTAATTATGAGAAGATTCTATTAATTATTTAATAGACATAAACAACACAAATATGATTCTAGTCTCAGGCGGTGCTGGTTTTATAGGCGGCAACTTTGTTTTGGATTGGTTAGCTAGTCCAAGTGCGGAAGGTATTGTTAATTTAGATAAATTAACTTACGCCGGTAATTTGGCAACCCTTAAATCACTGGATACGGATGCGCGTCACGTATTCCATCAAGGCGACATTGGTGATTGTGATTTAGTTCTTTCTCTATTGAAAAAGCATCAAATTCGTGCGGTGGTGAACTTCGCTGCCGAATCTCATGTGGATCGCTCAATTAATGGCCCTGGGGACTTTATTCAGACCAATGTAGTCGGGACGTTTAATTTACTGGAAGCTGTTCGTGCTTATTGGTCAGAGTTGCTTGAACCAGAGAAAGCTACTTTTAGATTCTTACATGTATCCACTGATGAAGTGTATGGATCTTTGTCTTCAAATGATCCAGCTTTTACAGAAACCAATACTTACGAGCCTAATAGCCCATACTCTGCCTCTAAGGCTGCATCCGATCATTTGGTGCGTGCTTGGCATCACACCTATGGCCTACCAGTTTTAACAACCAATTGTTCTAATAATTATGGACCCTATCACTTTCCAGAGAAATTGATACCTCTAGTAATTCTCAATGCACTTGCTGGTAAACCTTTACCAATTTACGGGGATGGTCAACAAATTCGCGATTGGTTATATGTTAAAGATCACTGCTCAGCCATTCGTCGTGTACTAGAAGCTGGAAAGTTAGGTGAGACCTATAACGTGGGCGGTTGGAATGAAAAACCAAATCTAGCTGTAGTAAACACCATTTGCTCGATCTTGGATGGTTTGTGTCCTAAATCTGATGGCACTTCTTATGCATCACAAATTACCTACGTCAAAGATCGTCCGGGCCATGATCGCCGTTATGCAATTGATGCTACTAAGATTGAGTGTGAGTTAGGTTGGAAACCCGCTGAAACCTTTGAAACAGGTATACGTAAAACAGTGCAGTGGTATCTAGACAATCAAGAATGGACCGATGGCGTTCTCAGTGGTTCTTATCGTGAATGGGTGGAAAAACAATACAGTAATACAACTGATCAATGATGATTAGTTACTACTTATTAGTTACTAATGATTAATGACTAATTGCCGATCCTTATATGTCTTACTCATCCTTTGAACTTCTAGATCACAGCCTTCCTATACTGGTATTTGGAGGGGATGGACAGGTAGGTAGAGCTTTACAAGTTTGTTTAAAAGATCTCAAGGTACCTGCTATTTTCTTGGGTCGTGCTGATTGTGATTTAACGAGTGAGTCTTCTCTTGTTGAGGTATTAAATCGTTATCAACCTCAAGTCATCATCAATGCAGCTGCTTATACAGCAGTTGATAAAGCAGAAGTTAAGCGAGAGCTCGCTTTTGCTGTTAACGCCAAAGCACCTGCGGTGATGGCTCGTTACATTGCCAATATAGCTCATGGTATTTTGGTGCATTACTCTACTGACTATGTGTTTGCAGACACTAAACAAGAGGCTTACTTTGAAGCTGATCGAGTTGGACCTGTTGAGAATTTAAATATCTATGGCCAGAGCAAGTTGGCCGGTGAGCAGGCGATTCAAGAGGTATTCAACTTAGCTCATGATTCTAGGCACGCAAAGTACGCTGATAAGTTTGCAAGATATTTCATTTTAAGAACATCGTGGGTGTATGGTGATGGTGGTAACTTCATTCGCACAATGTTGCGCTTGGCTAGCGAGCGAGATCAATTGAAAGTGGTGGCTGATCAAGTGGGTGCGCCAACGTCAGCGCAATGGTTGGCTGAGATAGGTATTCAAATGGTTGGCTCCCGAGTTGAATCAGGAATCTATCATGCGGTACCTGATGGTGAGACATCTTGGCATGGCCTCGCTGTCTTTGCAATAGAAACTGCCGCTGGCTGTGGTGAAGGTATTGAGGTGAGGTCTGAGAATGTCTTGCCAATACCTGCAAGTGATTATCCGGTGTCTGCAAGAAGACCTTATAACTCCCGTTTAAGTAATAGTAAGTTAAAGAAGGCTCTCTCCGAGATGGCTTTTACTGGGCAATATCCACATTGGCAAGAACAAGTAGAGGCATATGTGAAAGAGGATGTGTCAAACTCTTTAAAAAGTTAGTTAACTATTAATATAAATAAGAAAATATAAAAATTATTAAGAAAGTACAACAATGAGCAAACATTCATTGAATAATCGTAAGGGCATCATCCTTGCTGGTGGTTCTGGTACTCGTTTGTATCCAGTGACTCAAGCTGTCTCTAAGCAGCTAATGCCTGTGTATGACAAGCCGATGGTGTATTACCCATTGACTACTTTGATGCTTGCTGGCATCAAAGATATTTTGTTGATTTCTACGCCACAAGATACGCCGCGTTTTACAGAGTTGTTGGGTGATGGTTCTCAATGGGGGTTGAATATTCAATATGCCGTTCAACCTTCTCCTGATGGTTTGGCTCAAGCCTTCATTATTGGTAAGAAATTTGTTAGCAATAACCCGTCGGCATTAGTGTTGGGCGACAATATTTTTTATGGTCATGAGTTGGTGAACCAATTGCACTCTGCCCATCAGCGCACTTCAGGTGCCACAGTGTTTGCCTATCACGTGAATGATCCTGAGCGCTATGGCGTTGTTGAATTTGATGATTCTTTTAAGGCTCTATCAATTGAAGAGAAGCCTGTTAAACCAAAAAGTAACTATGCGGTGACTGGTTTATATTTCTATGATCAGCAGGTATGTGATATTGCCAAATCAATTAAGCCAAGCGCTCGTGGCGAGCTGGAAATTACAACAGTCAATGAAGCATACTTAAATATAAATCAGCTTCAAGTTGAGATCATGGGTCGTGGTTTTGCTTGGTTAGATACGGGGACGCATGATTCTTTATTGGATGCCGCAGGGTTCATTGCAACCCTTCAGAAGCGTCAGGGTTTGATGGTGGCTTGTCCGGAAGAGATCGCATATCGCCAAGGTTGGATCAGTGCTGAGCATGTGCTTAAGTTGGCGGCGCCTCTTAAGAAAAATGCGTATGGTCAGTACCTAGAAAAAATTTTAACAGAGAAATTGTTATGATCATGAGCTCTATTTTTAAATTAAATTTTTATCTATATTAGAGATTAAAGAAAGTATCAACCAATGCCTATAACTGTAACTTCCACTGCAATACCTGATGTGCTAGTGATTGAGCCAAAAGTTTTTGGCGATGATCGTGGTTGGTTCTTTGAATCTTTCAATGAAAAGGACTTCTTTGCTACGGTAGGCAAACAAGTTAGTTTTGTTCAAGATAATCACTCATCTTCAAAGAAGGGTGTTTTGCGTGGGCTTCATTACCAAACGGAACAAACTCAAGGTAAGTTGGTGCGAGTATGTCATGGCGCTGTGTTTGATGTGGTTGTTGATCTTCGTCAATCATCTCCAACTTTTGGCCAATGGGTAGGAGTGGAGCTATCTGCGGAGAATAAGAAGCAACTCTTGATTCCTGCAGGCTTTGCTCATGGGTTTCTAGTTTTGTCTGAAACGGCTGAGTTCTTATACAAGACCACTGACTATTGGCATGCTGCCAGTGAAAAATGTATTATTTGGAATGATCCTACTTTGAATATCCAATGGCCTGATATTGGTTTTCAGCCAGTTTTGAATCCTAAAGATGCTGCTGGGTTGGCTTGGTCAGCTGCTACTAAATTCAACTGATGATTCAAAAATCTAATACCGTTTTATTTCTCGAGAGCTCTAAAAATATTGGCGGTCAAGAGTTGCAGCTTCTGCAGCAAATGCAGGAGTTGAATAGGTTGGGGTGGAAAACTAAACTTCTCTGCAAGCCACAGGCTCGTATCCATGACTTTGCAATATCTAAAGGGTTGGATGTAAAGGCACTTGGTTTTCGTAATGCTTTACATTTACCCAGCATCATTGCAGTCATCAAGGTCATTCGATCATTTAAGCCTAGTGTATTAATTTGTCACAGTGGTCATGATGCTGTCATTGGGGCAATAGCAGCAAGGTTGCTGGGATTATTTCAAGCTCGACCTCGAGTTATCCGAATGAGAACCTATCAGCCTGGCGTACCCTCATCGTTCACTTATAACTATCTTTTTGATAAGACCTACACACCCAGCGAGTACTTAAGAGAGAAAGTGCTTAAGAATAAAAATATTCAACCATCAAAAGTCAGTGTTTTATATCCAGGGATTGATTTTGAAAAACTTGATGAGGCTTCTGGCGTTTTAAGTCAGGATCTTTTAGATTGGCTGAAGATCCATCCAGGACCGATTGTTAGCCATGGTGCCATGCTTCGTGGAGAAAAGGGGCATGGCACAATTCTTAAGGCCTTACCTCAAATTATTCAGAAATTTCCAGATGTTAGGTATGTGATTGCTGGTGAGGGTGATGCTAAAGCAGAATTACAAGATTTGGTTGTAGAGTTAGGTATTCAGAAGAATGTTTATTTTGCAGGAATGGTGCAATCAATTTCAGCGTTGCTGAAAATTAGTACTCTTGCGGTGTTACCTTCCTTGATGGAGCCGTTAGGCATGTTTCAAATCGAATCTCAGTATCTTGAGGTTCCTACTATAGCCAGTGAAATTGACGGTATTCCGGAAACGCTAATTGATAAACAGACTGGATTGCTTGTGCCGCCCGGAGACGTGGATGCGTGGTCTTCCCAGATTATTTGGGCATTGAATCATCTTGATGACATGAAGGCAATGGCAAGAAATGGAAAAACTTTTGTAATAGAAAAGTTTTCAATGGATAAAAATACCCAAAGGTTGATTCAAATAATCAATGATTAATTCTTTTAAGAAATGACCATTGATTAATACCATTTGAATTCGCCGTTTTCTCGAACACCATGCATGGTCATGCCATATTGGGCTAACTCTTGCTGACGCCAGGTCTTTAGACTGCTGACCTTCTCGCGTTTCTGTAGTTTTCTAGCTAACCAGCTTTGATTGAGGTAGCGGTAGTTATGTCTTCCACCTAAACCTTGTTTTTCCTGAAGACCTCTCTCACGCTTCATTTCTGATTGAGTGATTGAGCCAAAGTGATGTAACCAGGAAGAACCTGTGGTGGCCATGGGGATGCCAGCTTTTCTAGCTGCATGAAAGAACATCGTATCTTCATATCCCCAAAGTTTTGGCATGGCTTGAAAGTATCCGATTTCCATCCAAACAGATTCATGAACAGCCAAACATACGGCGTGAGGGTTGCCGATGCGCAATGTACCATTCATTTTCTGAGAGGCATCTACTGCAAACGTATCAAAATCATAATCATGGGGACCTTCGATCAGAGAAGGAGAGATGATTTTTAAGTGGTTATTCTTAGCTGAAGTGATAAGTGATTCAACCCATTGAGGGGAAACCAATACATCATTGTTCATAATGATTGACCATTCAGCCTGCTGAACAAGAGCGCCCTGATTCCAAGCCACACCACAACCTAGATTTTGCTTGTTGAAAATTCGTCCACCTAGGGGTAGGGTCTGTAAATAGTCTCTGGTTTCATCAGTTGAACCGTTGTCTACAACTATTAATCGATCCAAAGGCGTGCCATGTTTGATAAAGCTATCCACACATAGTTTGGTGTAGTTAGCTGCGTTATAGCATGCGAAAGTGATAGAGTAGTCTTGTGGTTTCATGCCATTGATTTACTTTGCTTGTTGATTGATTTTTCATATAAAACTTGGCTTGTTAGGCACGCAATCATGAGTCCATAGAATGAACACAAATATTTTAACGATAAAGTTTCATTAAATAGACCAGAAACGAAAACGCCTGTTATGTAGATTAACCCAATTAGTACAGCTTTTCTATCAGTAGTTTGCAGGAATGTAATATTTTTAAGAAAGAATATAAATGGAATGAAAATGGTGGCTAGATAAGCCATGATTCCGGGCAAACCAAGGGATAAGCCCTTGCTTAAGATGTCGGAGTGGGGGCCTGCATTAATTAAATCCTTTACACCATGCTGATGTATGCCTGTGTAAAGAGGGTGGTTGATTGCAATTTCTTTAATGGCAACCTCTCCATAACCTGACCAATTTTCGCTAATCAATTGAATGGAGGCAATCCACATACTCATCCTTGATCCGGCAGATGTGTAAATCAAAGGATCATTGAACCATGTGGTGATTTCAAAAAATGTGAGCACAATCCGATTTTGAATGGATTGGTTTAGGATGATCAGGAGAGTCACCATTACGATAAAAGCGAAGATTGACACCAGTATTTTTTTGAAAGATTTTTTTGAAGATGGGTCTGCTGGATAAATGATTTGAAGGCTCAGCCAGGTTACGAGCATCATCGTGAATGTGAGCCACCCCCCTCTTGATTGAGCTTGAACGATGACGAAAACGCCGCAGAATGAACCACTAAGCTTAAGTAGCTTGATAAAAAATTTGTCTTTGTGATCTATTAAAGCAAAGCATAAAACACTAAGTATGGCAGTTTGACTACCCAGGCTATTGGGATCGACAAATTTTGTAGCATAACGGCCTCCCCAAGCTAGAGATGTCTCTGGTTGCCAGGTGATAATCATTAGGAGATATATAAGGCCCAAGGGGATAGCTAAGCCAAGAATTTTTATATAGTTAATCTCTTGCTTGCTAAGATAAATGATGCATAAGCCGGCGATTAGAATTTTAGATGGCCCATCTAAAGATGCAATGTGAAAATCACCATTGATGACTTGGGTAACGATGGTAGCGATGGTAAGTGAAGCGAGCGCAAAACAGACAGGTAATTTATCAGCCCCTAATTTTATTGAGCTACATTTAAAGCGATTGCTTGCCCACACTGTTAGGCTTACAAGAAATAGGATAAAAAGTACGACATGTACACTGTGACGAATGCTTAAAAAACCAATGGGAAAGGCGAAAATAGAAATTATGGTTATAGCTAATGAAATAGCCTCAAACCTAGATGGTTGTCTATCAAGGTTGGTGAGATAATTTTGTATGAACATTTAATGGGCTATTCTTATCGTATCTCAACGTGATTTTAACCTAGAAAGAATTAAAACTCGTAATGCAGCAATTTGAAAAATTTTTAGTCGTTTGTCCCGCTGATACGGTAACGGGTGGTCCTGAAGCGCTTCATCAATTAGTTGCGCACATGAGGGATTTGGGCCTCAATTCATATATTGTTTATTTGCCGTTTGATCAGGGTGCGGTAACGCCTCACCAGTATAGAAAATATGAGGCTCCTATTGGGGCTTATGATGACAGTGAAGGTAATCTGATCATTTTCCCTGAGGTTTTTCCAATGCTTGCACTCAAGGTACAAAAAGCGCGAGCTGCTTTGTGGTGGTTATCGCTGGAGAATTTTTTAGAAAGACGCCATGTGTCGATTTTTCGGGACAAATTCCGCTACCTTAAAAAGTGCTTAAAGGGTGAAAGGCCGTTCTTTGGTGCCGCGACTTTGAAAAAGTTAATTCATTTTTCGCAGACAGAGCACTCCACTCAATATTTACGATCATGTGGTATCGAGCCAGTTCCATTGATTGATTCAATCAATGAAGATTTTTTGACTGATACATATTTGAATGCTTGGGCGTATAAAGATAATGTGATTTTATATAACCCGAGCAAAGGCAAGAAAATTACAGGTCAGTTGATTGCACAAAATCCCCAGTGGACGTTCATTCCTTTAATAGGGTTGGCACCCGATGAGATGTCTAAGATGCTTTATTCGGCAAAGCTATACATTGATTTTGGCCATCACCCAGGCAGAGATAGATTGCCTAGAGAGGCTGCCATGCATGGGTGTTGCCTTATTACCGGGAGATTGGGGCCTGCTGGGAACTCGGTAGATTTACCTATCAATGATCAATATAAGCTTGACACCTTAAATCCCAACTTTTTTGATAAGTTTAAATTGCTTGTACAGGATGTTTTTGCAAACTTTGATAAACACAATGAACATTTTGTTAGCTATCGTAAATGGGTAAAAAGTGAACCCGTAGTATTCAAAAGGCAAATTGCAGACTTTTTTTTGAAAAACAACCGACCAAAATCATCCATTTTTGTTGTAACTCATGTGAGTGTGCAAAAGGAATTCCCAGTCAATTATGAATACATTTATGTTGGGGGTTTGTCCGGTAAGTATAGCGACACGGCAGGGGATAACATCGGACAACTAAACCCATTTTTTTGCGAGTTAACGGCACTGTATTGGATTTGGAAAAATTACGACACATCTCCTGAAGATATCGTTGGTTTGTGTCACTATCGAAGATTTTTTTCAGATGAAACAACTGCAAGTATTTTCTTTAAAAAACCTTTAGAGACGGTTGATGCAAGTATTTATTTGGGTCAATATGACTTAATTATTCCTCAAAAAACTTTCATTATTGATGGCCTTTACCAGCACTATGCTGGTTCACATGTAATTGAAGATATGGATTTAATGCTAAAGGTCATTGCCTCCCAAAAAAATCTTCATGTGGACGATCTCAAATCATATCTATCCAATGAAAATTGGCTGGCCCCATTTAATATGTTTATCGGCAAAAAAGTTATTTTAGATTCTTATTGTGATTGGGCATTCCCTATACTTTTTGAAATCTTTAAGGCAGTAGATATGCTAGGCAGGCCGCCACATCAAAAGCGAGCTATTGGATTTTTGGCTGAGAGATTATTTAACATATGGCTATGGCTAAAAAAAGATTTAAAGGTCAAAGAACTACCAGTTTCGTATTTGCATAAGTCTGGCTTCTCAAATTTAAATCGATATAGAAAAGATAAAGTAATGAGGCAAGCTAATGAAAAATTATGATTATTTAATCGTTGGAGCTGGTTATGCGGGTGCAGTGTGTGCCAGGCAATTAGCAGATGCTGGTAAAAAAGTATTAGTTCTTGATAAAAGAAGTCATATTGGAGGAAATGCATATGATGAAAAAGATTCTCATGGTGTTTTGATTCACCCTTATGGGCCACACATTTTTCATACCAATAGTAAAAAAGTTTTTGAGTATTTGTCGCGCTTCACAGCTTGGCGTTTTTATGAGCACAGAGTTTTGGCAAAAGTAAATAATCAGTACTATCCAATTCCAATTAATAGACTGACAATTAATCAAGTTTTCGGACTTAATTTAAAAGAAGAGGAGGTCGAGCCTTTTCTTGATACGAAGCGCATTCCTAAAGAGTCAGTCAAAACCAGTGAAGATGTTGTATTAAATAGCGTTGGCCCTGAGTTATGTGAAATGTTTTTCAGAGGTTATACAAAAAAACAGTGGGATCTTGATTTGTCTGAGTTATCTGCAGGGGTTGCTTCACGTATCCCAACAAGAAAAAATGATGATGATCGATATTTTTCTGATACTTACCAATTTATGCCAGCAGATGGTTACAGTGCTATGTTTGAAAGAATCTTAGATTCTTTAAATATAGATGTTGAGCTTAATGTTGACTTTTTAGCTAATAGGAATCAGTGGTCTTATAGCAAGCTCATATACACCGGCCCTGTGGATGCCTTTTATGACTCTTGCTATGGCCAATTGCCATATAGAAGTTTAAGTTTTGAGCATCAGCATTTATCTGATGTGGAGTGTTTGCAGGCTGTTGGGACTGTGAATTATCCTAATGAAGAAAAATTCACAAGAATTACCGAATTTAAACATTTAACGGGGCAGAAAGTTTCTGGAACATCGATTGTCCGTGAGTATTCAAAGGCGGATGGAGACCCTTACTATCCAGTGCCCAACCCAAACAATGAGGCTTTGTATAAAAAGTATCAGGAGATGGCTGATTGTGAGCCCAATGTTTATTTTGTGGGTCGTTTGGCGCAATACCGTTATTACAATATGGATCAAGTCGTTGCCTCAGCCCTATCATTGTCAGAAAAACTTATTTCATGATTCTTTTAACTGGTGCGACTGGGTATATCGGCTCTCACACCTGGGTAGAGTTGATGAATGCTGGTCACCAGGTGGTTGGCATAGATAACTTTTCCAACTCGAACCCAAAAGTACTCGCGCGTATTCAGCAAATCAACCAGCAAGAGCCAATTTTTTTTAATGGCGACGTGCAGGATGACAAATTCTTGAGCCACATTTTCGATAGCTACCCGATTAAAGCGGTGATTCACTTTGCAGCATTGAAGGCTGTGGGTGAGTCAGTGCAAAGGCCCATCGAGTACTATCAAAATAATCTTCAAGGGTTATTAACCCTTGCCACAGTGATGCGTTATAGATCTTGCAGAAACTTTGTCTTTAGTTCTTCAGCAACGGTTTATCACCCTAGTAATCCTATCCCTTATCAAGAGGGAATGCCTTTGGGCTCAACGAGCCCTTATGGTTGGACTAAATATATGAGTGAGCAAATCTTGCGCGACATTCAAGTTGCACATTCAGATTGGAGCATTGCTTATTTGCGTTACTTCAACCCTGTGGGGGCTAATGCTAGCGGCTTGATTGGTGAAGACCCAAAAGGTGTGCCGAATAACTTGATGCCCTATGTGACGCAGGTTGCTGTGGGTAAGAGAGACTTTTTGTCAGTTTACGGCGGTGACTGGCCGACACATGACGGTACGGGTGTGCGTGATTACATTCACGTGGTTGACTTGGCTCATGGACACGTGAAGGCGGTTGATTATTTGTTGGCAGACAAGGGTTCGTTGACCGTTAACTTAGGAGCTGGTAAAGGTTACAGCGTGTTAGATTTAGTTAAGGCCTTTGAGCGCGCATCCGGTAAGTCAGTCCCCTATAAAATTGTTGGTAGAAGGGCTGGTGATATTGCTGAGTTTTATGCCGATGCCTCTCTGGCTCGAGATAAGTTGGGCTGGGCAGTAGAGCATGATCTTGTACGCATGTGTGAGGATAGCTGGCGCTGGCAATCTCAAAATCCAAATGGTTTTGAGTAATTAGATTGAGGCTTTCTTCATAAACACAGATTTAAGCAACATACTTTGACCATCGACTTTGCAATCAATGTCATGGTCTCCATCAACTAAGCGGATGTTCTTGATCTTGGTGCCGCCCTTGATGACCAAAGAAGAGCCTTTGACTTTTAGGTCCTTGATGAGGGTCACTGTATCGCCATCATTCAAGATGTTGTCATGAGCATCTTTAGGTATTCTTGTTTCTTCTACCTCAACAGATTGATTTATTGGGCATAGGGTGATTTTAGTCGTTTCAGCTTGCTTATTTGAAAAACCCTATGTGGTTTGGTATTTAAGCGAAAATAGAGCCCATGAAGATTTTGATCGTTAAGTTGTCCTCTTTGGGCGATGTTTTACACAACTTGCCCGTGGTTTGGGATCTGCGTGCCAAGTACCCAGAAGCTCAGATTGATTGGGTGGTGGAAGAGGGCTATGTTGGGCTTTTAGAGCCTCTGAAGACCATTACTTCGCCATCTGGTGATTCTGTTGCTGGCATCAACAACATCATGCCTTTGGCGTTTCGTCGTTGGAAAAAAGCTTTAAAACGGGGTGAGTTCATCCGCAGCATTCAGGAATACATTGCTTTTAAAGAGCAATTTAAGTCAGGCGTGCTGACTGACTATGACTTAATTATTGAAACCCA
>JACCDY010290236.1_pt1 | contig 42671 bp, 37 predicted proteins | sample 7446391 | NCBI WGS metagenome assembly JACCDY01 (sample SAMN15323451, study PRJNA562643) | freshwater metagenome | isolation source: river surface water | place: USA:Blue River Watershed | collected 2017-08-18
GCAGGTCCACCTCATCAGGAGAATTCGGTGCAGCACCCACCTGCTCCAGGAAGGGATGATCCGGTGCAACCGAGCGCAACAGGTCAATCCCGTTGTCATACTCCTCATCGGTCATCAGTGGCTCAAGGCCGTTATGGTATGCATAGGCGGCGGCTTCCAGGCGCTTTGCAAGGGCTGTAATCTCGGCGGGCTTCATCTTCTTGGTTGTCTATCTTGCGACACACTTAGGCTGAGGGTGAGGGGTAGGCCTTCAAGTTTTCGACCTACAAGTCATCCTCCGATAGGCCCATCGCCGCCAGAATAGCAGCATCTGCTTCATGGAGCCTGGCTTCCATGCGTTCAGCGGCAGCACGCTTGGATTCTTTCTCGGGTTCCGGTGCCTTATCCTTGCGAATAATCGGTGCATCTGGATTGGCGAGCTCTGCAGCAATCTCTTTGTATGGCAGGTCAATCTCATGTATTGTATGTGACATGGGCGGAGCAGTCCAGAGCGATTCGGGCTGTGCCGTGTACGAAGCTCGGAGTTGCAGAATCCAGGCTAACAGCATCCGCATGCGCTCGGCGGCGGTCCAGCGTTTATAATGGAGTTTGAAGGCTTCTGCTATGGCATTATGCATTGTTGGCCATCCACGATGCAGAGTTGGCCGCGACTGTAGGAGTGAGCGCCCCAGCTCTAGCCAAAACCAGAGCGGAGATGCACGTTGTTTCGGTGTCAGTGCAGCGGGGCCACGTTCACCAACCTTCAGTGGTGCCTGCAGATTTTGGCTGGCCGGTGGCAGTAGTGACCATGCAACAACAGACAGCGCCTGACGGAGCTCGCCGCGCTCGATTGCATCTATAAATCGCCCAGCACACATGCGCAGCTCCATATGGTCTTCATCGCGAACCCATACACGCATAACAATCTGACTGTCGGCATGTGGAGGAGGTGCGGACTCACGGGCAGTGGCTATGTCGTGCTGAATGATTTCCTTCGATGGCCATACAACCGGTGTCTGCCGTGCCTGTGCCAGTAATCGAGCGGTCATCTCAGTACCTGCGGCGCGCACCTGTGGATCATTGCGAAATGCGGGCCAACCCTCTCCATAGTTTACGTGCTGTGCTGCAACTGTAGAGATAGAGCCCCATGTCTGTTTTAGCAGGATTGGTATTGTCGGTGATGCGGAGCCCGCACCCTGTGCAGCAGCCCACGCTAGCCAGTAGGCGGCCCACAGAGAGCCCACCGCACCGGGTGTAGCAACCAGCTCGGCCGTCCACCGCTGCGCAGCACGACGTTCGCGCCGGTCAATCGATGTGCACAATGATTTTCGCACATCAGCAAGCCCGTAGCCGCAGATGGTGTCATGATCCGGCATAACTTCTCTACCCCTAGGGTTGAAACCAGGAGCTTTGTTTCTGACACAGAGGATAGAGGGATGGACGGAGATATGTGGCCGCTCATTGTTGCCGGACTTGTGGTTGTTTTCTGTGGGCTGTATCTATGGGAAGTGGCGAAGTCATATGGGCGCCGTGCGAAACTCGACCTGGAGGGTGTGGAAGGATTCACCGGCAGCGGCCCAGAGGAAGCACATGTGGACGGAGCATGCTATGACCGATTCTATGCGAAGGTGTATGACCCACTTGTGCAGCCAACGGCGCGTGCCGGATTGGAAACACAGTTGCCGCTTGAATGGTTCAAAAAGGAGCAGGGGCGCGAACCCAGCCAGATTCGCGTAGCCGATATTGGATGCGGGACGGGCCTGCATGTGGAGCTGTTTGCCCGGCAGGGGGTGCACTCCGTGGTCGGTTATGACCGCTCTCCCGATATGATTGCAGAGGCATCCAAGAAGTATCCTGAGCGCTCTTTCGTCGTGGGTGATACAACAGTGGCGACAATGGCAGCGGCGGACCAGTTCGACCTGGTGACCATGTTCTACTTCACGCTCTATACCATTCCGGACCGTACGACTGCCCTGAAGAATATCTATCTCTGGCTGGCACCTGGTGGGCTGTTCTGTGTGCATGTGGTTAACAAACTGAAGTTTGACCCTGTGCTCGAATCTGCTAGCCCGTTCGTGGGCTTTTCGCTCCAAAAATATGCGGATGAGCGCGTTACCACATCGCGTGTGGCGTTTGATGAATTTGACTATGAGGGAGACTTCCAGCTGCACGGTTCCCGCGGTGTCTTTGAGGAGACCTTCAAGTTCAAAGACGGGCGTGTGCGCAAACACGAACAACGGGTCTGGATGCCGAATATCGACGATATCGTGAATGAAATCGGTGGAGTTGGATTCAAGTATGTTTATCATGCGGATCTGACGGCTATCGGCTACGAATACAACTACATATTTTTCTTCCAGAAGTGAAGAATGCGGCGACCAGAAGAGCCCATTTGTGCAATGGTGCGCCAGTCATCCACATCGGTGATAGTGCCCAGCACTTCAATCGTGCGATAGAGCGTATAAAATGGTGTCAGCGTTAGATTCTTACGTAAGGCTGACACAATCTGTGTATGTTCATATTTGAGCATATAATCTACCACCTGCTGCTCTTGGTTTGTTACGACATACACTGGCTCCATGACACCGGCCTTTACCTCGGATGTGATGCGAGCAATGAGCCCTTGTTGCTTGCCGGCGACGACAATGTACGTGTCTATGGGGAGACTCATCACGAGCCTGGATTTTTCGGGCGGCACGAAGGCGGCGGGGCTCTTCGTATACGTGTCAACATAGACCTTGGCGTGTGCAAAGGGAATATGGATTGCGTTTGCGGCGAGCACCATATCCATAGTATACCGCCCTGTTTCCCAGGGGTTCTGTCGCACGAAATAGACAGTGGTAACATCTGGTGGGCCATCGCCTGTTGGTGTATATTCTTGCATCGTACAAACCAAAAGTGGGTTGGCGTGAGGTTGTCACTTTTACAGACGGTCTGCGACCTTGTCTGCAACGGCGGCTACGAGCTGGGTTGTGAGTTGCTGTTGACCTGCTGCCTTGTAGTCATGTCCGCACTTGTGCTCTTCTGGGAGACGATGAGAAAGACAGAAGCGGGTCTTACACTTGTCGCATGTGAAATCGGTGATTGCTAACTTCTTGGTGCAGCAGCCGCAGCGCTTCTGCTTTGCTGCTGGTTGGCCCTCTTGTTTTAGGGTAAGAGGCTCTGGCTCCGGCTCTACTACCACCTCTGGTTTTGGGTCTAGGATCGGCGACAGTGTCTTCAATAGATGTTGGATAGTCATGATTCTGCTGTTGTAACTCATCGTGCTACTGCGTGACTGCCTTACCATAGGCGGTCATTTTTGTTGGGCTTAAGCGCTGGCTGGTTCAGGTCAGAAGAGATGATATGGGGGGACCCATGGGTTTCGGCTGCGACAGATAGGTCTGGACCACCTCGACGCTTCTGCACTACGATACCACCGCCTGTATGGAGGCCCGCACATGGAATGCGGTTTGAGTGTATACAGGAATCAGTTGTTACTGGATGGCGCGACCTTGTTGGAACGCGCTGGTCAGATGAGGCGCTGGTACAGCGGCTTACCGGTGCATGGATACCGTGTCTATTTACAGAAGAGCGCGGTCTGGTGGCAACATGCGTGTTAAGGCCGCACGGGACTGACATCTGGATTCTGGAAACACTGCGTGCACTTCCTGGATATGGAGCACCCCTGATGCGCGCACTCATGCGCTGGATTTGGGACCGCGTAGGGCCGTTTATTCTCGGATTTACATGGGAACTGACACTGGCGCAGTTGACAGTTGCTTGGTGGCGCGGTTGGCTGGGTGCAGCAGCAACGGTTGAATACGGCTGGGCCTTTTCAGTGGATGGATGTCATTTCTGTGCACAAGAGTGGCAGCCGATGACTGTACCGCGTTTTGGGTTGCCGACACTTGTGCGCGGGGATGGATGGAGTGTAGTGGCAACGGATTCAGGACTCGGTGATGGATGGGGATATGTGTGTCGGTGGAGCGGTGCAGTGGATTGGGCCGCTGTTGCAGAATGCGGAGGCTGGAAGGCACTCTGGTGTCGGAGTAAGTGGGCGCCGGCACCAAAATGGCATTGGACTGGAGAGTTTGTGGTGGTTGGATTACTGAATTGTTGGCCAGAGGAGAGTGTAGATTGGGTTACTGCGGAAATAGCGCTGGGTTAGTTGTTGAAGAACAGATGGTGACGGCCCTTTTGTTGCTGATGGTAATGCCGGCCTGCTGCTGCACCCTCATCCTCCTTCAGGAAGGCAGTGTTCAGCGCATCATCATCATCAATGAAGATCTCCTCGAGAGGGGGAGGTGGAGGGATTGAGATGGGAGGGACGGCAATATGGGAGATGGATGGGACTGCAATAGGGGAGACTGATGGTCGGTACTGAGAGTTCCAGGCATCAAGATGGAAGCCTACCATGTCACAGATCTCCTGATAGTGTTGAGCTACATTCTCAAGGTAATATATGACCGATGGGCAGAATGCGAAGTCAAACTGCACATACTTAATAGGGTAATCATCCGTACTAAGTATGCGCATGGCACGGTCAAGCCAGCTGAAGCACTCATGCGATGAGAGGCTGAGTGAACCGTGAACGCAGCGAGCTACAGTCGTAGTGGGGCCAGTGAACTCCAAGTCCACCTTGTTGAATCCCGCAGGGCGGAGTACGGCCACATCATCCGCCCCTGTAGGGTCAGCCTTCATAAAGCGGATAGCGATAGTTCCTAGAATGTTCTGCTGCATCGTACTTAGCTGTACTGTTTGGCTGGTACACCGTCAACTTTTAGGTCAGGCGACTGATTGTGTCCATGTATGTGCGCTCCACCTGCAGATAGAAGTCCTTGAGCAGCTCACGTGCAGCATGGTGACGCTCATTCACATAGTCCTCCGTAGTCTTCGTGGTACCAGTAACAATATTAGGATTCAGGCGAACAACGTCGCGCTTTACACCGGCATCATCCTCGACCTGCACAATGACAACAAGCTCATTCAGAAGAGCCCAGACCTTCGGTACGTGCGCCTTGTAGAGCTCTTGCAAGCGACCGATACCCTCCTGAATCGGTGCGAATGGCAGGGCACGCCCACAGATAGGCAGCTTGTCGTAGCCTCTGACAGTCATCTGGTCGAGAAGTGCCGGATTTGTGGTACCACGGCGCTCCAGGCGGATTCCAGTGGGAGTATTGTAGATATCAGTTAGCTGGTTTGTGAAATCTTTCCAGGTTAACTCAAAATTGTCCGCGGTCGGGGGCGAAATCTGCTCCCAGTTCTTGATACACAGGAACTGCAGCGTAGCCCAGGGATACACCTTGGCGAGTGAAGATTCGCGCCAGTATGGGTCCTGACAGATGGCAGAGTCAACAGTGCGATCAGGGTTCAGGCGACCGGCCAGCGTGTATGCGCGAACATGCGCGGGAGAACTCTGGCGGGGCAGAAGCTCGCGGAACAGCTTGAATGAGTCGTTGATGACCTTGGCGGAGGGGATGGGGATATCGTATTGCTGTGTGCCAGTTGGAAGAAGACCCATAGGAGGGACAGCAGCACGGGCGCCAAGACCAAGACCAAGACCAAACGGTGCGAGAGGGGTAACAGGGCGTGGGGGGATAGCTCCAGGAAAACCAGGGAAACCACCAGCACCAGGGAATCCACCGGCACCAGGGAAACCAGGGAATCCACCAGCTCCAGGGAATCCAGGGAAGGCACCCGCAACCGGAGCCGCTGCGACGGCTGCCGGATTGTAGCCTGCAACATGTGTCTGCAGCCAGGTGTTTATGGTATTGAACACGAAGGTCGCGTTGTTCGTACGACGATACGCCTGGAATACCTCATTCGCCTGAGCCGTGTCCGCACGACGCTCAATCAGATCTGCGCGCCAACCCTGTGTGCGACGGAAGAGAATTTCCAGGGTCGCGGTCAGGCTCACGTGCTCAGTGGGAGCATAGAAAGACTTGAATACATTATCATACAGTGCACCGGCTAACCATGGCTGGCCGGCATCATCCACAATACGCAGCGGCAGCATAGACTTCGCGGTACCGGGAATAGGTAGCGGGTTCAGGAACTGCACCTTAATAGAGCCAGGAGGCATCGCTGGTGTTGAGGAACCCGTGGCAACAGAGGTACTGAGATACGCCTCTGTCAGATTCCCCGTGGCACTCCGGAATGTCAGTTTCATGGAGATACCCTTCGCGCGAAGAGTAGGGTCCACTGTAAGCTCCATCGGTGTACCAGCCGCCGCTGTTGCAACGGCCATGGGCTGCAGATAGCCGGCTGCAAGGAGCCAGTCGCGCACGTCATTTATACCACCGCCGCGCTGAGAGGTTACAACCACCTCGCGACTGGTACTGGCTACCTGAATGGATGCCAGACATGCAACCACAATCGTGATAGTGCGGAGCATCGTATTCACCAGCGACTTACAAATCATCTTGCGGTCCTCAATGTTGTCAATCGCCTTACGGGGATTCTGATATACAATCTCCTGATTGCCGGTGCGTGTCTTCGCCACGAAGGGCAGCAGCTTCTTTTCAATGCCTTTCTTGAGCATCACCATGTAGTCGCCGCAGGTGCCGGGCCGACCAAGATTTTCCACATCATAGATGTCGGGGGTACTCAAAATACGGGCAGCCACCATCGACAGCTTGTCAAGGTCACGTGCCAATGCGGGACTCACGGGGAAAGGGTCCGATATACTCGCTGCAGTACTTGCACCAGCTCCCATTACTGGGTCTTGCGAATTTATGCGGGGGACGCTTACTCAGAGGCCAAGAGCTTGGCCGACCACGGTGCCATACGCTTGAGGCATTTCTGAATCGTGACGACACTGACACTGCATGTGCGCGATATCTCCTGCAAGTCCAGGCGAATATCTAATTCTGCGGCACAGAAGGCAATAACAGAGGCCGTGAGTGATGGCGGTGTGTTCTCTGGCACCACACCCAGGTCTTCTGTGCGTGCACAGACATGCCGCACCATTGCCTCCAGCTCGTGCGCAACAGTGCGCGGGATAGCCAGATTTGTCAGGAACGGCTGGATGAAATCCTCATAGGAAGTTGTACGAGTAACGGTCTTCTGCAGAGCTGCACGGCGGAATGCGCCGCGGGCAGCAATTGTTTCGGCCGATTCTTCCTGAGGCGGTGCATCCTTGGACTGTGTTGTGGTTGCTACCTCTTTCTGTGCCGGTACAGCATACGTATCCGTTTTGCCGGCGCTGGTGCGAATCGCGAACAGATGCTGGAACTGTTTGATGCCGCGGGTTACCTGTTTCATGGGAATATTGAAGATAGCAGCTATGTCTTTTGGTAGACGTGGGGCATCGTGGCGCTTGAGTGCTTCCCATAGACAGGCGGCCATCATAGCGTCGCGCTGACCCTGACCGCGGCAGATAGCGGAGGCAGTCAACTGTGCAAACAGCTCCTTGGCCTCTTCGAGAACAGCAGTGCTGATGCCGGCATTCGACGCACGAGTTTGGAAGCCGTCAAAGATAGTCCACAGAGTGCGCTCGCGATACGGCATCAGGTTCCACATATGATAGCGTTTAATGCGGCGCATGAGCGGTGACTGATTCTTGATGAGAATCATCGTACCGAGGCTGCTTTCGGGCATGAGCGGATTCACGGGAAACCCACAACGGCTCGGGTCTGCGCCACCACTGGAGGACTCACTGGAGTACCAGCGGAACTCGGCGGCCCATTCCAGAGGTACGTCAATGATAGAACCGCAGCGTGTACAAACCACTTCGGTTCCAACAGATTCAATCGCGCCGTCGTCCTCGCAGGCAGTGCACATGTAGCTGGGGGTCTCTTTGCCTGGCTCATCCAGAAATGCATCCATGTCCAGATCCATTTCCGTCTTAGGCGGAGGAGGCCCACTTGGTTTCAGAGAGGGCCATAGTTCACTCATGTCGTGTCTTGCTTTCTGGGTGTGCAAAGTTGACCGTGGCAGTCAAGTTTGGTTAAATCTGGGTACGATGAAGAAGATTTACGTTAGCCTGATCGTGCAGTACTTTGAGGAGGGTGATGCTTTCCGTGACTATTACGAATTAAAGAATCCGCATATTGAAGTGTCGGAAGAAGAGATTGAAGAGGATGAAGATGTGGTGGGGTGGTATGCAGAGGATAAGTTTGCTGGTCAGATCGCTGCAATCATTGAGAAACACTACTACGGGGTGGATTATACCATTAGTGGTGGTGACTATGATGAGGAGGAGGAGATTTATATGCTTAGAGTGAACATCGGCGACGACGAATTAGATGACGAATAGTAAGGGATGAGCAAATCGGTGCAGCTGGATGACTACGGGTATTTTGGTCCGAACTACTCTTTCGCTGACAATCTGCCACTGCCTGGTCAGATTGGTGTGCGCTCAGAGTCATCGTTCGGTGCGATTTTTGATGCGATAGGTGGTGTCAACTACTACGTGGACACGATTGCATTCGGTGCACCCACCTTCTTTGACACACAGAACACGGTGCCAATGGGCATCCGCTACTTCTTGAACACGGGGCAGAAGTGTTCTAATGGGGCGACTATGTCGCAGTATTTTGACGGAGTGCCAAAGGGCGATTCGCTCGGCTCCACGATTTCAAAGGCGCTGGCCAGTGCGGGTCTGCCACCTCTCAAGGGTCTGGCACCCGGTATGGTGGAGAATGCACGCGATGCCCTGGATCCGCGACCCATTCTGGCAGCAGCAACTGGCAGCGGCTATCCTGTCTGTCAGAAGATGCTGTGCCCCGTGGGCGACGTGAATGGTCGAATTCAGAATATGCAGGACCCTACACAACCGCCGTACATTGTGGACCCCGTGACCTATGTGGGCGGTATGCCGTATCAGGAGCGCTGGGTGCAGGGCTATGATAACACAGGTGCGCCGATTTCGGTATCCATGGATGAGTTCGGTGCATCGCCGAAGTGCTATAATGCGGATGGCTCCTATCGTGATAAGCCGCCTGCGGGGTGTGGTCCAAAGGAGGTAGTACCCGTGTCAACACCGGGTCAGGATCCATATGGCCTCTGCACAATGACTCAGCCGGTTACGCTGCCACCGACACTGGCTGCTGGGGAGCAGCAATCAACAGAAGAGGGGTTCACGAGCGGGGAGCATGAGGCACTGGCAGCTGCTGCAGTCGTGGCCATTATTGGCGGGGTCGCTCTCTGGGCTTCACGACGTGCATAGACGGAGACTGTAGGTTGTCCTCGTTAGAGTTCTATCTACACGGAGTTCCAGATAGGTTAGAAGCATGATGCCAATGCTGAATGATAGAATATTTCCAATGACGATGTCACGCACACGGTCATTGAACATATTAAGCGTTAGGGGGCACGGTTTAAGCCTACTTGCGTGCAGCCTTTACCATCTTTAATTTGTGATAATCACTGTATGATTTGAATTGTGTTGGGGGTGTCTGTGCAATAATATTGCCGGTAGTGATGTCATTGCGGAAATTATATGAGAGGCCCACTAGTTGTGTACTATCTGCACAGCATGCATCAGTTACAGCATTTGCAGGATATAAGTAATAATATGCATATTCTCCAGAAAATTCTGCTAGCACATCATCATTCTGATACGTTAGACTCTGGTTAGATAGCCCGTTACTATTTGATGCGATACGCCATTTTGTATAACCAGTTATTGAACCGCTATATATATCATTACCAATTGTATATGAGCTACCATATGCAAGTCTATTAGGAAAATTAGTTGCTTCAGCATCAGCTTGTGTAGGAAAATATGTAATTGGTGCAACACCTACTACCATACCCCTCTCGCTCATAGGGCCTATCAGAAGACGTGCATCATTTCCGGTATTGAGTGTCTCATGATGCAGGCCCTCCTGAAAACTATATGCAGAGCCTTGTGTAATCGGGTATGATGCGCCATCAACAACTAGCGACCCAGGGCTGTTATTTAGATACATCAGATACGTAGTTTCAAACGCAGTAGCACCGACATCCACGTGGGGGCGCGTATCGCCCTTGACCCAGCGCATCGGGATACTGGAGAGAGACGTAAGTTCTATACCGAAAGCAGTGGAAAGCTTCTGGCGGATATTCGCGGGAATATTGACCGAAAAATACACACTACCTGAAGCACGGGCGTCAATTAATGCCTTTGTGTTCATAACCTCTGGTGCATTTGACAGATACGATAACTCCTCATCTGTCAAAATATTTGTATATTCTGTAGCCATCCTTCTCTATTTTAGGGTGTTTATTAAAATACACCACGGGATCGCATCTGCTTGTACACGGTAACAGCAAGGATACCGGCTGCTACCTGTGCAACTATGTAGCCAAGAGCATTGTCATTAGCAATGCCGCGGTTGTACAGTGTCATAATGGTGACTGCCGGGTTGAAGTGTCCACCGCTGATCGCACCCGCCAGATAGGCGAGAACCGCGAGGGTTGCACCGATAGCCCAGGGATTCCCTGTAGCGACGATGACAGACAGGAAAATAAACGTACCAAGGAACTCAACGAGGATGGCAAGGGCGTTCATTGTTCTATCCTGGACACCTAAATTTTAACTGCATAGAACAAAAACAGACAGATGGACTTCTGGACCTACGTATGCCAGAATCATTGGACCGATGCGCTCTTTGATACCGGTGACACAGTAACAAACAGAGGACTGGAGAAATACTGTCTGCGACTGGTAGGTTGGATGCAGCACCAGGTCAACCACAATACAAAAGAATATCAGCTCGCGAAGCTACGTGTACTTATGATCGAAGAGATGCTCAAGGCTGGCAGTGCATCGACTATCTGGGCTCTAGAATGACCGCCCCGCTGTATCCGCAAGTGCCCGCAGCCGCGTCTCTGGCAGGAGACGACTGCTGATGTTCATAGACTCCAACTCCTGTAGGAACAGCTTGTAGGCGTATGGAATACGCACCTGGCTGAACTCCGTGGTATTTCCACAGCCTGTGCAGCGCCAGATGTTACGCTCCTTGTTTGCTACACCGATAAGACCGCAGCCCTTACAGACGTGTACCTCGAAGTTATCTGATGCCTCCATCATACGCTCCTTCAGGAATGCTGTGGCACCGTGCGCAATCATGACATCGCGCTCCATCTCACCGAAGCGGAGACCACCGTCGCGTGCACGGCCCTCCGCTGGCTGGCGGGTGAGCATAACCAGCGGGCCCGTCGCCCTTGAGTGAATCTTGTCATTCACCATGTGCTTCAGGCGCTGGTAGAAGATGGGCCCCATGAAGATATTGGTCGCCATCTGTTTGCCCGTGTAGCCACAGTACATCACCTCGTTACTATAGGGCTCTACGCCATGCTCCTGAAGTACCGAACCCAGGCGCTCTACCGTCATAGCCGGGTTGAACGGGGTCGCATCACCCAGGAAACCAAGCTCGCAGCCCGCACGACCCAGCAGTGTCTCCATTAAGTGCGCAATCGTCATGCGGCTCGGAATTGCATGCGGGTTGATGATGATATCCGGCACAATACCGTTCGCGGTCTGCGGCATATCCTCAGGCTCCAAGATAAGACCGCAGGTACCCTTCTGACCGTGGCGCGATGCGAACTTGTCGCCAATCACCGGAGTACGCTCTTCACGAACGCGAATCTTGACGAAGCTGTAGCCCTCTCCATTCCGACCACGGTAAATCCGGTCCACATAGCCCGTCTCATTCGTGCGCATCAGCTTCGACGAATCACGGAAGCGCTTGCCACCCGCTGCCTCTACCGCCTGCGCGGCTGCCACAGAGGACATCGCCTGGAGGGCCGCGTGATTGATACCCGCCATCGCCGCACCATCCGCGCCACGGAGACGGATGGGGGCCACCTTGCCAATCAGCACATCGTTCTGGTCCACGTAGGTGTTCTCTGGTACAATACCGTCCGCACCAAGCTTTCCGTAGTTCGCCAGCTTCATGTGGCGTGTGGTCGCCGGATTTGGCCGGCAGAATCGCTCCTCCTCGCCACTGGCCTGGTTCTTCTTCTCCTCATCCTTGTACGTGCGGTAGAACTCCGAACGGAAGAGGCCGCGGTCCAGGGCCGCGCGGTTAATCATCACGGAATCCTCCTGATTGTAACCACCGTACGTCATGATGGCCACGACTACGTTGAAGCCCGATGGCATGTTCTGCGCACGGTAGAACTTGCTCATGTAGGGGCTTGCGAGTGGCATGGAAGAATACCACAGCAGGTTCGCCATCGTATCCATACGCTCGCGATGATTGAGCGCGTACATACCCATCGCTTGTTTGCCCATGGCGGACTGATAGGCGTTACGGGGAGCCTGATTGTGGTCAGGGAAAGGGATGTTGGAAGCCATTGTGCCCAGAATGGCCGATGGGTGAATCTCCATATGCGTGTGGTCCTTGTCCAGAGTGTCAGGAGTCATCGCAATGTAGAAGTTCTCCGTCTCGGTGGGGTCCACAAACTCAATCAGATGATGACCGGCTGGTGATGTCCACATCAGCACGTCATTCCAGCTTGTGGCTGACACGGCACCGGATGCAGAGCCCTTGAGCCAGTCAGGTGTTGCATCTGGATTTACCTGAAGGTCGCGCATTGCCGCCGCATTCAGAATAGGACGGATAAGACGACCGCCCTCCGTATTAATCCAGATTTCACGGCGTGTAGACTTGTAGGTAACACCAGTGTGCGGGTGAATGCGTCCACCGCGCTTGGCATCACGAATCCGCTCTACTGCAGACACCGCATCTGCAGCATTTGTATCCAGAATACCAATCCATGCACCATTGATGATAATGCGCGTACCGGTAAAGAGCACAGGGCGTGGTACCTGGTCCAGATTCTTCATTCCCATTGCATCATACAAGAATGCAACCACCGGCTCTGGATTCATCGGCAGAGACACCAGCGCCGTGCTGCTGAGATTCTTCACCACACCAACCGCATGACCCTCTGGCGTCTCACATGGGCACACAAAGCCCCACTGTGTGTTGTGCAACTTGCGGGGTGCCAGGAGCTTGCCGGTCTTCTCAATGGGGGTGGAGACACGACGCAGATGTGAGATGCCAGACAGATACGTGAGACGATTCATCACCTGGGAGATGCCCGTCTTGGTGCCCATTTTGCCGCCCACAAAGTTGCCCGTGGCCAGCGATGACTTCATACCAATGGTGACAATCGTGGACTTCAGGAGTTTGTAGATGTTGCTCGGGTTCACGATATCCTCAATCTTCCCTGAACTCTTCCAGAAGCCATTGTGAATCTCCTTGGTGAGACTCGTCTTCATGTCCTTGATGACCTTCGTGCCGAAGAGATAGCGGAAGAGATTGCCCATTAGATTACCAGGGAGCTCCACCTTCTTGTTTGGATACGCATCGCGGTCATCGTGGGGAATCTGACCGGTAAAGACATCCAGTACGCGCTTGGTGATGAACGCGATGTAGCAGGCCTTCTCGTACTGCATGTCGGCACCACCAACATGCGGCAAACACTCCTCTGCAAGGATATCCTTCACTGTCTGCGTGCGAGGGGGCTTTGCAGACTGTAGGGTGTTTGCAGAGTAAGACTCACGGCTACCACCGCCGCTGCCAAGATTGGCTGCGAGCCATTCATGTGCCTGTGCCTGTGTCAGAATGCTGCCCGCATGTTCCATACACTCCTGGAAAATCATGGTGTACGGGGTCTCCACTGTGCCGCAGATGAGTTCGATGATCTCCTTATCGGACTCGATGCCGAGTGCACGGAACATCACAAACAGCGGAATCTCCGCCTTAATGCGCGGGCACGTAACAATGATGTGTTCGGGTGCCACGGCGTTCTTGGGGTGCTGCACAATCTTCACAGCCAGAGACTTGGGCGCACCCTCGTTGTCTGGCCCAATGGACTTCACCTCAATGACCTCCGACTCCTTGTTACGCACTTTGTTGTTCCGGAATACGAAGGGCATGTTCTCGGCCATGCGCTCCTGGCTAATTACAACGCGCTCACCTCCCTGCACAATGAAGTAGCCACCGATATCCTCTGAGCACTCGCCGAGCTCACGGGGCGTCTTCTCTGGTGTATCAGAGAGCAAACAGAAGTCGCTGCCAACCATTACCGGAATCTTGCCAACGTGGACGTGTGGCAGGGTGCGCTGGCAGGTCTGAACAACGGGTTCACCGCCTGTGCTGGAAGGAGTGCGCATAGTGTAAGTGGCAATGATGTCAGTATAGACGGGGGCCGCATATGTCATGTTCCGAAGACGGGCATCATTGGGATACATGGGTGTGACTGCACCGTTGTTCTCGAAGATAGTGGGCTTGCGAATCTGCACATTGGCAAACTCAATGCAGACTTCCACTTCACGGGGGGGCGGGGCACTAGCATCCGGTGCAGCGGCTTGTAGAAGTGGGCCACCCGGCTTGGTGCTCTTGACTGTTGCGGGGCCATCTTCGGCGCCCTCCACAGAAACACGAATGGCCGTACCGGCAGTGCCCGCGGCTGCACGGGTCGTACCGGTGAGATTCAAATCCGGCGAACCTGTGACGCGGACTGGGCAGGATCGCAGAATCGTCTGTGGCACCTCCACATTCATGAAGTGATTGAAGGACGAGATTTGGTGGTACACAACCTGGCGGTTGTTGTGTTGAGCAAAGTAGAGCTCCAACAGATTTCTGTAGGCGCTGTTCATTGTCGTCGTTGCGGGCTGAGTAAGCTGCGGGGGCATGCATTCACCTTTTGCCGACATCCCTGTTCTTGTGACCGCGGAGGCTTTAGACTCTGGACCCTAATCAGAGTGATGTCACAGCCCGAAGCCGACATAAAGGAGGTAGTAATGGAGGTCAGTGCCCAGGCAGGTGGTGCACGTGCCACGCGCCGGCGACGTGGGAAGCGTCAAAGTCGCGACCCTGTTGAGCAGGTTGGTGGTGGTGGCCTTGCAGTGGAGAAGGCAGAGCCTGCTGTACCAGCTGCAGCGCCTGTTGGAAAGGAACTTGCATCAGTTTCCGCCCCCACTACGATGCAGATGGTTGGTGGTGGTGGGCCAAAAGTCGTTATTGCCCCACCCAAAAAGAAGCCTGCTAAACTCATGCTTGTACCCAAGCATAAAGTAGCTGCGACCACCGTCAAAAAGACATTCAAGGCAAAGCGGGTGCGCGTAACAATTGATAATACGGCCAAGACGCAGAAACGTCGTCGTCAGGTGCTCGGGCGTATTGATGGGCTTTCAGAGACACAGTTGCGCGAGGCAGCCGTTACCGCTAAGCTCGCTCGTGCAGAAACCGTTGCTAAAGTTCCGGTTGACCTTCTCCGTCAGATGCTGCGTGATTATCAGACACTCCGTGGCAATCTGCTTTAAGGCTCAAATTCGAGCTGTGGGTCACGGGCCTGGTCTAGCTGGCGCACTTCCCAGAATCCGCAACCCAAAATCAGAATAACCCCCACCAGTACAAACAGACCTAGCATCTCTGCCCTAAGGCACGGATTCTAGTAATGGCTCAGAGAGCGCCGGGCGCACCTTACAGGCCAGATATATGAATGCACCCATTGTGCCAGTCATGCCAATTCCGCCAATAATTGCAAGAATAAATATGGGTTCCATCTATTCTAGCAATGAATGCGACATGACTTAAGGTGCAGGCATATGTTAGGGATAATGCTGAATTCTCTGCAAACGGCATTTCAGGCGGCTCGTGCTGCACTGACACCAGTGGCTACAACTTCGTCGTTTTTGGATACGGGTATGCTTACACCTGAGGAGTTTGAGAAGGCGGGTGACCATCTTTGCAACCAGATGCGTCTGTGGCGTTGGGCGCGGAGTGAGCCTGGATATGCAAAAGAGTATCTCCCACCAGATAAACAGTTTCTGGTACTCAGAGGGGCTATCTGTCATCAGAGGGCACGGGAGATGGAAGGGGCTGCAGTGGCAGAGATAAGCGAAGATGGAGAGTGGATTACAAGCGGTGGACCAGCGCCTGCAGAGGAGGACTATGCAGACCTGGATGAAGAGGAGAAAGTTCCGGCAGCCGATGAGTATATTGACCCCGCAGTAGCCGCACTCACGGGCGCGGACACAAGCACTATACGCCCAGAAATCACTGACCGGCGTATGTATACATTGGCGATTGTGTATGATAAGTATTACCGGACTCCGCGTGTCTATCTGCAGGGGTCGTCAGTAGCCGGTGTTGTACTGTCACCAGAGCAGATGATGGAGGATATTGTTCAGGATTATGCGGGAAAAACGGCAACTATTGAGCGGCATCCGCATCTGCCATCTGCCGGAGTCTATGTGAGCATTCATCCATGTCGCCATGCGGCAACGATGCAGCGGCTTCTGCAGGCGTGTAGCGGTGCAGAGGCCCCCACAGTGGCTTCATATATGACCTATTTCTTGAAGTTCATCACGTCAATGATTCCAACAATTGAATACGACTACACGCCTAGTGCGAATGTGGGGCATTAATTGCTGGATGTTCTGCGAGATTTAGTTTTGCGGTTGCTGCTCGTAGACTTACGGCTTTTTCTTGAGTTGCTACTTCTGTGCTTATTCGGCACTAACATACTGACAGTTTTCAGATATATCTCCGCTAGCTTATCCTTTAGTGGTGCAATGTGCGCATGTTCTTCTACAGCCTTACCATGCAATAACCATTCTGCCAATTCTGGCGAATATGGGCGTATAATACGGGAAACCGCACCGGCTTCTGTAAACATATTGCCATATGTAATGCGCCATGCCCGACCAAAATCTAACAACAGAATGCGCCCATCCACTGCTCTGTAAAAATTATCTAGCTTGATGTCACCGTGGATGTAGCCCTGCTGTGCGAGCCAGCGCAGTTGCATTACAACCTGACGTATTACAGATACTGCCTGTTCAGGATGGGCTGCCAGATAATGCTCTACGTCTTCCCCTTCCATCCAATCAAAATCAATCGTAACCGTATCATCACTAACAACTGCGTTCCGATATGGAAGAATATGGTCGCGCCAGCCGTGGACTGTTGACAGTTTTCTGTATACAGTTGCTTCATTCTGTGTTGCTGCAAAATGACCTGGTAGTGGGTCGGTTTCATGGGCTATCTTGCGTACGGCTACAGGGTTACCAGCGGCATCACGGATAATAAAGATGGGGCGCCCCGCGATTCCTTCTGTGTCAAGTGACTCGCCGGGTCGCAGTCCTTTGCGTGTGTGCCCGTACTCAGAAGAGCGTCGTGAACCGCTGCTGGTACGTTCTGCCAATGTTATACCAATATTGGGGCGATGTGTTGCATTTTCGGAACTGGCTTTGCGTGGTACAAGGGGTGGCCTGCTCATCCTCTACTGATAGCGGCACATTCTGAAATAAACTCAGTCGCTACCATTTCATCTAACTCTGCAATACTGATGGACTTGTATTGATAGACAATCGTGCGGAAAAACATCCACTCGTATAGACCCAGAAGTGCCACCATACTCAGATTCTCACCAATAATATGCCGCCATGGGACTGTGCGGCGTGTTCCTGCGGCTGCAAGCGTGGCAAACAGTGTACCGATTCCACCGAAGTACAGCCAGCTGTTGCGCGTCAGAATATTGTTGTATGCGGCCCTTGCATCTGCTGCCTCTGTACCCGCATCTATGGTTGCTGTGACATTGACGAGGGCGTTAAAGATATCCACTAAGACGGTGCGTTGAGCCGGCGTCATAGTTGCGCAACTGCTGAGAATTCCATTCGCATAGTTATTAACCAGTGTCATTAGGGCTGAATCCTCAGATTGGCTTACAAATAGCCAGAAGAAGAGTGTCTCAAATAAACTGATGAACATCATGTGCATGGATAGATGAATGGCCCATACGTGCACGGGATGAGCGGTTGGTCGAATCTTCTGAGTTGTCGCCTCTATTTCCATGGATTGCACCGATGGTTGTTGCTGTTGCTGTGCGCGAGGTGGCGATGACGGCGGTGTAAGTGGCAAGCCAACGGTTAGGTTAGTGCTGCTCTGTACCTCTGTCAGAAGTGGGAGAGCTGTAGCACTTGTCAGCAATGATTTCGGTATTCGTATAGAGCCTTCCGAATAGGATGGTGGTCTTCGCATCCCCTTATAGGGAGCCTCGGATGTTTGCTGGCGCCTAAGGCCGCGGCCTATAATAGGGGTAAGGGGTCAGCAGCATGTCCGCATCAACAAAACCAATGTATCGTAAGTATTATGACGTGTGGTCGGCGAATCGCGATAAATATGGAGCCAAAGTCGCCCTGTTATATCAGGTTGGCGGATTCTTTGAAATCTATGATACGGAGAATCTGACAACGGGGACCACTCAGGCCAATGTACGAGAGATTGCGGAGATATGCCAACTGTCGCTCACAGTCCATGATGCAGGTGACGGCTTCCAGACACTGTTTGGTGGCTTCCCTGAGCATGCACTCGGCAAATTCGAGAAGATTCTGGTGCAGGCCGGCTACACTGTTGTCGTGGTCACTCAGCGCAAGGGTGCAACAGGGGCAGTTGAAGAACGCGTGGTCGAACATATCTCATCACCGGGATGCTATGTAGATTCGGTTGGGATTAAAGAGCGACGCCTAGTTGGTGTTGTGATGGAGAGTCTCCAGGATGGGGCGGCTGCACTACGTCGCGTATACTGGGCCGCTACTGCACTCGACTTGGCAACGGGGCATATCTGGTTTGTTGAAGGTGTGGACCGCGACCGCCTACATCAGTTCCTGTGTATTCACCCACCTGCCGAACTTGTGCTCTGGTCAGATGGCCTCGGCGGTGCATCGGCACTAACAGATTCTCTGAAGGGTGCGTGCCCCGCAACACATGTGCGCTGTTTGGGCCCTTCATCTGCCGCAGTGGATGAAGCAATTCTGAGTCGATTTTGGACACCCGTGCGTCGCCTGGATTGGATGCCACGGCTCCCACAGGCGCGACGCTGTCTAGCTGCACTCATGGACTTCGCAGCCGACCATATGCCCTCTGCACTCAAGGTTCTGCAGTTACCCGAGGCCTGGATTCCAACCGATGAAGTGCGCCTTGGGAATGCGGCCCTCGAACAACTGGGGCTGCTGTCACTCCGCTCCAGTGATGACAAACAGAGTCTACTCGGTATGATGGACCAGTGTCGGTCTATTGGCGGGCGGCGCCTCATGCGGTCGCGCCTCATGCGCCCTATCACAGATGTGAGCGAACTCAACCGTCGGCTCGACCTCGTTGACCGGTGTCAGGCTGCTTCAGAGGGAGTAGCCGTTGCAACGGAGCGCGGCCTTCGGTCTATGTATGACATGTCGCGTATCTGGCGTCGACTGGAGCTCGGCACTGCCACCATGAATGACATGGCCTGCTTGTTACGGAGCTACCATGCCGCACGGGAGCTTGCTGCTGCATGGCCGTCCGATGTAACAGATGAGTTTGAGCTGTTTGTCGGTTGGGTTCTTGCTCGTTGGAACCTTGAGACGGTAGCCGCCCTCGCCAAGGAAGGTGGGTCCATCCCTGTTTCACAACTACCATGGACTACAGGTGCACGTCCTGTTGCTTCTGCCGCATTCGAGACCGGTTGTGCAATCCGCGGAGAGGCTATTTCCCTATGCGAAACATGGTCGGCGATTGGTAAAGGCGAACGGCTCTATCTGGATGATGCGGAGGGCGGTGGTTTCCGTGTAACCGGAACAAAGCGGCGCATCAGTGCAGCCTTGGCTGTTCTACGGGACGAAGGTGATACCTCTGCAGTTGTATCCACATACAAGACAAGTGCTATCCTGGAAACTGCGGGCCTGGCAAACATCTCAACTCGTCATCGTGCATGGTATGCGTCATGGGTTGCTACATGGCTGTCTGAGTGGTCGGCCGCGTGTGCGGAGATTGTAGAGCGTGGACGTACGGCACATGCAGCCTTAGAGGCATGGTGTGCAGAGTTGGACGTTGCATGGACAACCGCACGTTTGGCCCGTGATTGGCTCTGGACGCGCCCCACATTTATGGAGGCAGATGAAGGGCAGATTGTGGTGGACCGGTTGCGGCATCCCATCCTAGAGCGACTAACAACCGTACCCTATGTACCACATTCGGTGTCACTTGGACCTGATGGGGATACGGGGATTCTACTATATGGTATGAATGCCAGTGGTAAGTCGTCGCTGATGAAGGCACTTGGGCTCGCCACGCTACTGGCACAGACGGGTTTCCCAGTACCCGCAGTCTCAATGCGGCTGGCACCGTTCACCGCGATTTTCACGCGCATCCTTGGCAATGATAATCTATGGGCTGGCCTATCATCGTTTGCCGTGGAGATGACCGAGTTCCGTGAAATCCTGCGATTCGCGGATGAGCGGGCACTTGTGTTAGGTGATGAGCTCTGCTCTGGTACTGAGTCACTGTCAGCTACAGCTCTCGTTGCTGCCGGTGTAGAAACATTGACTTCGCGTCGGTCCAAATTTGTATTTGCCACCCATTTACATGAGTTGGCTGCGATGCCAGATATCGCAGGTCTACACGGCGTTCGTGCCATGCACCTCAAGGTGCACTATGATGCTGCAACTGACCGGCTTGTGTACGACCGTGAACTTGCAGCCGGCTCTGGCTCTGCGCTGTATGGCCTCGAAGTCTGTCGTGCCCTGGACCTTCCATCCGGATTCCTAGAGAGAGCAACCGCGCTGCGAAAGGCCTTGGCAGGCGCATCTGCACCTACACAGTCGCGCTATTCTACTGACGCAGTTGTGGATATTTGTCAGGTATGCGGGTCAACCGACCGCCTAGAGACACATCATATTCGCCCACAGGCCGATGCTGCGGCGGCTGCAGCAGAGGGATTTGACATCAATGGGCCAGGAAATCTTGTCTGCCTGTGTGCTGTATGCCATGATGAACATCATGCTGGAAGATTAACAATACACGGGTGGGTTTCTACCAGTGCTGGTCGCTCACTCAAATATTCAAAGGCCGACGCAATAGCAACAACAGAAGCCGATGAGCTTGCGCCTTCGGTTATTGCATGGATTCGTGAACAGCAGCGTCTCAAGATTCGTGTACCGACCATAAGACGCATGGCAAAGCAGCTGTTTGGGGTTGATGTTAGTGAGTCTAAGATTCGCGGGATTAAGGGTTAGAGGGCTGCTCCTTCTCTTTTCCTGCCTCCTCAAGAGCCTTTACTCTGTCAGCGAGTGCGGTGACCGTTGCATTAATTGCCTCAAGAGCCTTTACTCTGTCGGCAAGAGCGGTATTATTCGCTTCAAGAGAATTTACTCTGTCCGTAAGTGCAGCAACTACTGCTGTCTTATCCTCAAGGCTCTTCGTTCGTGTAGATAAAGACCCCTCAAGCCCATTCATCCGATTATTCAGGGCATTAACATGGTTCTGTGTCTGACGCTCAATATTCCCCTGTGCAACGCGAATTGCATCGGAGATTTCTTTCCGTACACTATCCATATCAATCGTATCCTTTGATATGGGAATCGCGTCAATCCGGGCGGACATCTTCCGCAATGCGACATTGATATTGTCAACTAGATTCACAGATGGCATATCACTTGTTAGGGCTATCGGGAATATCCAAGACAGATAACCGCGCAGCGGGCAAAAAGTGACAGGCACGGCAATACCTGTACCCAGAGTAGTACGATGATCATTCCGGTACGTTGTATGAATTGCGGAAAGGTGCTGGCCGACAAGTGGTTGCACTACCAGCGTCGCCTTCAGGAGCTGCAGGGGGATGCATATGGAAAGCGCACATACTTCGACGGGACTACTGTACCCGAGACGAAGGAGAAACAGGTGATGGATGAGCTCGGGCTCAAGCGCTACTGCTGCAAGAAGGTGCTGCTTACACATGTGGACCTGGTACAGAAACTCTAAAAACAGCGAGCCAGTATAGAGAAGATGGAATCGCTATTTACAACATTCCTGATGTTTTTGGCAGCTATCACGGCTCTGCTTACATACCTCATTATACCACGTGTCCCGGTTGTTGTGCTTGCTATGGCGGCTGGTGTAGCACTCGCCGGTGGTATCTGGTGGCACTGGACACAGTTTGCTGTTGATTACCGCACTAGCACATGGCAGGAGCAGCTGCGGGCCTACGCGAGTTGGGCTCTGCTACTGGTTGTCCTCCTGTTGTCATACGCCTTCTATGTATTCGGCTGGAATACGGGCACGGTGCAGGGATATGTAAAAGAACCCGAGGCAATTACCCGGAATATCGGACGTACCGCCACATCTTTCATGAACAGCGCTGCCCGGGCTGTGACGAACACCTTTGCCCCTATCGCGGCAGCGGCCACAAATACTACGGCCAATCTCGGCCTCAGCAACCTCGGCCTCAGTAATACGAACACGGCGAAGTCCGCAAATTTCCTCATCTAATGCAGAGGGATGACAGCAAAGACCGCACGACGCAGTCATTCTGGACGTAGGAGCACACGGAAGGCTGGAGGGTCTCATGTAACAGTGGAGAGTCTGCAGGCTTCTTTCGAGTCTATTGACAAGAAGATTCGGACTCTGATTGCACGGGGCAAGACGGATTCTGGAATACTGGAGCAGCTCAAGCGTGCCTGGAACGAGCACTTCCATATGAGTCTGTCGCCTGCGGCACTGCGTGGGCTTCTGCAGCATTATCGTGCAACTTCCTCCAAGCGGGTGACTCGGAAGCAGCGGGGCGGCATGGCTCCTCTGGATTACACTATGGGGCAGGGGACGACCGATATGGTGTACGGGCGTTTCCCTGTTGAGATTGGCGCATCGCCTCATGTCGTGCGTGCGCTGGATATGGACCGCTTCTTTGAGAACCCGATTAGCCGTGGCTGTAACTCAACCGGCGGGTTTGATGCACCGAAGCAGGCCGGCGGTGGCGCATTTGATGCTGCTATGATGGGTCATATGCCCGCATCCGTTCCTCGAAATGTGCTGGAGACAACAGTGTCAGCTATCCAAGGTCACACGATTGCGAACCCGTCTCCGTCACCCGTTGCAGCACACGTGGCCACTGTTACACCCACCGTTCAGCCATTTGACACTACACAGATAAGCCAGTTCACGTCACTCGCACCTGTCTTCAAGGGCTTCTAAGGCCTACACGATATAATATAGCATCTTCATGCCAACGGTAGATGCTAGGTTAAAGCGTGAGTGCAATTTTCATCCTAACCAGTAGCGGATGTCGGCAGAATCTCTCAGTCAGCTTGGGCTGCAGTTTTTGGAAAAGTATTTTACCGAAACGGAATTTCCGTTGACCCGGCATCACATTGACACATATGAACAGTGCATGTTTGATGAGATTCCCACCATTATCCATACCGCGAACCCGATTGTATTCCTCAAGGAGCCGCTGAATCAGGAGGCAACGGAGTTCAAGTATCGCGTAGAAATCTTCATCGGCGGGGATGTGCCTACACCCGACAAGCTCGCGCTGACCTACTCTCCACCGGTTGTCACACTGGATGGGGCGAACACCGTGCGCCGTATGTTCCCGAACGAGGCGCGGTTGCGGAACCTCACATATGCCGCACAGGTGAGCGCGGATATCCATATCAAGGTCACAGTTACGGACACAGTCAAGGATGAAAAGGGCAAACAGGTGCTGGACCAGAACAATCAGCCGATGTACACCCATACCATTCTGCGTGAGGGAAATCCGTTTGTTCTGCCTTCGTTCCCACTCTTCCAGATGCCTATTCTGCTGCGCTCTAAGCTCTGTGTTACCGGTGTTTCGGACCCTACACGTCTGGAGGAGATGGGTGAGTGTCGGAATGACTACGGTGGCTACTTCATCGTGCGCGGTGCGGAGAAGACGCTGATTACACGCGGTGAGCAGGCGTTCAATACGCTGTATGCAGAGAAATCGGTAGACTCCAAAAAGGATGTGTTAGCCTACGCATCCGTGGTGTCACTGCATCCTGAGACGAAACAGACACGACGTGTGGCGCTCTACATGATGAAGGGTGGCGAGATTCGTGTTGCCGTGCCGATGGTGCGTGGTGCATTCCCACTGTTCATTCTGTTCCGTGCAATGGGGGTTGAGTCTGATGAGGAGATTGTGCGGATGATTTTCCCTGATGAGTCGGACCCGTTGGCGTATGAGCTGATTCCCTCTATCGAGGATGCGTACCCCATTCACAACCAGACAACAGCCACCAAGTATATCAAGACACTGACGAAGGGGTTCACGGAGGAGCACGTGCTGGATATCATCCATAATCTGCTGTTACCGCATGTACCAGATGAGCCCATGGCGCGTGCACTCTATCTGGCAGAGATGGCGCGGGCTGCAATTCAGGCGAAGGCCGGTGTTCGTGGTAAGTCGGACCGCGATGATATGCGGGCCCATCGCTTCCTGCCCACGGGTACCCTGGTGCGGGAGTTGTTTAACGGCTGCTGGAAAGAGTGGCGCAAGAAGGTGATTGAGGAGATTGACCGCACCTATCGTGGGAATGACCAGCTGTATCAGGGTGAGGCTATCTTTGAGCTCTTCGCGCCTGGGAACATGGGTTCTATGTTCCAGCCTATGCTACTGAACAAGATGATTATGCGCGGGTTCGGCGGTAAGTGGGGGACGAATGAGATGAACACGAAAACCGGTGTTCTCCAGCCACTGGCGCGTATCTCATACCTAGATGCACTGTCGCACACGCGTCGTGTAGTGTCAGATTTCGACACCGGTATGAAGACTACGGGGCCCCGTAAGCTGCATACATCGCAAATCGGCTACTTCTGCACATCTGAGACACCCCAGGGTGCACACATCGGTGTAACGAAGAATATGTCTCTAATGACACAGTATTCTATTGGTGCGAATATCAAGCCAGTGTACGATTGGATGCGTATGAAAGGTGGGCTGATTCCCATTGCTGCAACCACTGCATCTTTCCGCACGACGGCTTGTACGGTGCAGCTGAACGGTGGTACTGTCGGTTTCACAATGGACCCTCGCGGCCTCGTACGCACTCTTAAGTTGCTGAAGTGGACCGCATGTCTGTCACCCACTGCCTCTGTATCATTCAATTCAACAGAGAAGGTGGTGCGCATCTACCTGGACGAAGGGCGGCCCGTGCGCCCTCTATGGCATCTGAATGGTGAGGGCCAGGAGTTCCTGGCACGTCTGCCTACCCTGCGCTCACTTGGATGGCGCGACCTTGTGTTTGGTACTCTGCCAGCTACTGCGGGTGCATCACTGCGCTCTGTGCGTTTCTTGGACCCTCTGGCAGAGAATCCTGCTGCTACATTCCAGGACTATGAGACACTGCTGTCACCGGTGGCGGGCTTTATCGAGTACTGCGACCCTTACGAGATGAACGAGACATATATCTCATGGTGGGGTGGTGAGGATTTGACGACTGAGCACACACATGCAGAGATTCATCCTTCCACTATGACTGGTCTCATGGCATCCATGATTCCGTATTCAAACCATAATCAGGCCCCGCGTAACCAGCTGTCGAACTCACAGAGCAAACAGGGTATCGGCTACATGACGACAAACATCCATAATCGATACGATACGTACGGCAGTCAGCTCTGTTATGGTGAGGCGCCGCTCTGTCGCACCTTCTATTATGAGAATATCGCGAATGGTGAGATGCCTTACGGCTTTAACTGCGTTATCGCGGCTACATCGGAGTCCGGTTACAATCAGGATGACGGTCTCATCATCAATAAGGACTCCGTTGCGCGCGGTATGTTCCAGAGTTTATCCTTCCGCTCTTATGATTGCGCAGAGGAGGTGGACCCGCGCTCCAAGGTGCACAGTCATATTGCGAATCCTGGTGCGGTGCCCTCGTGGACTTCGCTGAAGCCGGGTCTGGACTACTCCAAGCTGGATGAGCGCGGTATTATTCGTGAGGGCGAAATGGTGGATGATTCCACGGTCCTGGTGGGACGCTATATGGTGGTGCCTGACACGAATGACATCAAGGACGCATCGGTGACGCCTGGGCTGCATACGCAGGGGCGCGTCGATTCCGTCGTTGTGCTGCATCAGGGCGACGGGCTCATGCTCGTCAAGGTGCGTGTGATTCAGATGCGCACACCGGTGCTCGGTGACAAGTTCTCATCGCGCCACGGCCAGAAGGGTACGATTGGTATGTTTGTATCGGCTGCGGATATGCCGCGCACGGCGGATGGTCTGGTGCCGGATGTGATGGTGAACCCTGGTGGTTTTATCTCTCGTATGACGGTTGCACAGCTCGTGGAGATGGTGGCGGGGCGCGCAGCAGCCGAAGTTGCAGCGAAGTTCAATGCCACGACCTTCTGCAACAACGGTGACTTCGTGAAGCAGCTGGGTGATGTGTTGCAGGCTGTTGGTGTGCATCGGCAGGGTGACAACGTGCTCTATTCTGGTATTACTGGTGAGCAGATTCGGACAGACATCTATATGTGCCCACTGTACTTCATGCGTCTGCGTCACTTAACAGAGGATAAGGTGAACTCGCGTGGTGCCGGTCGTCGCGAGGTGCGGACACACCAGCCCACGGGTGGTCGTGCGAACGAAGGTGGCCTGCGTATCGGTGAGATGGAGCGTGATTCACTGTGCTCGCATGGTGTCTCGTGTTTCCTGCAGGAGTCCATGATGAAGCGCGGTGATGCAACGGACTTCTGGATTTGTAACGGGTGTGGGCGGATTCCTATTTACAACGAGGCAGAGGGGTTGTTTGTCTGCCCTACATGTGAGGGGCCACTGACATTCACGGGTGTGACACCGGATACACTGACACTGCAGTTGCCTACGACCCAGAGTCGTGTAACATTCTCACGTATTGCGATGCCTTACACCCTCAAACTCGTGGACCAGGAGATGACATCGATTGGTAATATGGGGTTGCGATTCATCGCGGAGTCGACTGTGGCGCGGATGCGAGAATCGGACTGGCCCTGGCCGGCGATTGATGTGGAGTTCAAGGCAGAGTCCCGCGGTGTTGAGGCGGCGGGGGCTGTGAACCCAGAGGTTGCTGCTGCTCCTCCTGAGCCCGAGTCTGGTTCTGAGGCAGCTGTATCAGAGGAAACCGGTGCAAAAGTAACCGTAAAGCCGGCCGTGGTCGCTGCTGCTCCCCAGGAGATAAAGGGTGCAGAGGGTGCAGAGGAGGTGTTGGCGGCTGCAGTGGCTGCTACCGGTTCTGAGTCCGAGGATGCAGCAGCAGTGACCGATGCGATGGCCGTGCGGTTCTACAGCAAACTTGCGAACGAGTATCAGGGCTTCAGCAATTCGGCACTCACACCCTTCCGCATAGATGGTCTACAGATACCGGCACCCGATGGGTCTGCATATCCAGAGTTCGGTGGCGGTGACATCTCACGCCAGACATGGCCCACTGTGGAACATTACATCCAGGCTATGCGATTCCCTGCTGACCCCGATTGGCAGGAGGAGATTCGGATGGCGCCTTCTGCTGCACGTGCCAAGAAGATGGGTGCCAGTCGTGACCATCCCGTGCGCGGTGATTGGGAATCCATTAAGGACCGCGTTGCTAAGAAGGCGCTGCTGGAGAAGTTCCGCCAGAACCAGGGGTTGCTCGCACTCCTACAGGAGACTGGTAGCCGGAAGCTGGTAGATGGGTCACCCGATATGTACTGGGGTGAGGGCGGTGTCCGTAAAACTGGGCGGAATCGCATGGGAGAGCTGTTGGCAGAGGTGCGGGCCGAGCTCAAGGATGTGCGCGTGGATGCAGCAGTCATGGCAGCGGGCCCACCTGTGGTGACAGTGCCTGGTGCAGAGGAGGAGAATGTTGGGCCGGAAGACATGGTGGCAGTCGCTGAAGAGGTAGTGTCAGCTGTAACCGGTGGTGGTGAAGAGCAGAACTCTGTCGTGACAGTAACAAAAGAGGGTACTGAGGGTGAATCTGGTGCCCCTGCAGCAGCAGCAGCGGTGCCCCCACAGCAGGGTGGTGTCTACATGTTTATTAATCCACAGATTGGTGGTGCAGACCGGCGGCCTCGTGGTGGCGGGCGCGGTCGCGTCTCATGGGCCGGAATGACACCCGCATCTCAGATGGGCGGTGATGGCGGTATTCCGACATTGGAATCATCATTTGATGCGGCGGGCAGTGGTGGCAGTAGTGTAGAAGTAACCGTTGAGAAGTTAGGAAGTTAAGAGATATAGGCGGTAAAAGTGACTGGCTTTGATTGTACTGACCCAGTAGGAGCAGTACAATGGAAGCGAATACGAACGTGAATGCAAATGCAGGAAAGGCGATTGCTGGCAGCGGGCTAGAGCCTGGTGTTGCTGACATCATTCTCAGGTCACGTCAGACACTGCTCGATATCCTTGATGACCGCGGCTATGATACGACGGTCTACCAGAATATTGCACCGGACCAGATTCTGACTCTTGCAGAGGGCCACCCCCGGGCTCTTGACATCTATGCCAAGAAGAAGCCGGATTCGCAGGCACCATGCGAGCGCGCAGTTGTTGTTTATCAGATACAGGACCGTATCCGGGCCAAGCTCGGTACTTTCGCGCCGCGCCTGTTCAACGAGCCACCGGATGCAAACAGCATAGTCACGAAGGCAGATGACATCATCGTGATTCTGAATGAGCCGTATCACGAGGCCTTTGACAAGTATGCGCTCCAGCAATGGCAGGCCGCAAAGGTGCGTATGACCTTCTTCCATATCAAGCAGGTGGTTGTGCATCCTGGGCGTCATGTGCTGGTCCCCCCACACCGGAAGTTGAGTACGGATGAGGCAAAGGCCGTTATGGACCGTCTACATGTAACACAGAAGTCACAGCTGCCCCTCATCAAACATCATGACATGCAGTCACGTGTTATGGGCCTCGTACCCGGTGACCTTGTAGAGATTCTTCGCCCTAGCCCGACAGCGGGTGTTGCACGGATTCTGCGGATTTGCGCTGCTTAGACTCAGTCTCAATCCGCTGAAGTAAAACAGATTTAATGAGCGGCTGCAAGGATGACATGGTCGCCACTGTTTTGGCTGCTGTATAGTCGCCACGATTCATCAGGCATTGTACATGATTGAAAACAGCTATGTACAAGGCGTCGGCAGTACTATCCATTCTCTGTTTATAGTAGTTTCGTAATTTCTTTAGGCGTACTGTGTAGGGGAATATGTCGTGGACATCGGAAGACCAGACAGATGAGCAGGTACAGCTGGATAATTTCTTGGGCGAGTTCGGTAAAACATATGCCGGCTGGTATAGTGGGATTCAGGCGGGTGCTCCCGCTCAGGGGCTCGCTGCGACCGAGGAAGTACTGCGAAAATGGCGATTACACGTGGAGGAGCTGCGTGCACGTTCGGACCAGATGCTTGCTGCGGGTGAGCAGTTGGATTCATTGCAGGCACTGGCGCGTCAGCTCACGGATGAGCGCGCAACGCTGAAGGAGCTTCGTGGTGAGGCGGGCACCCGTGCAGGCCAGTCTGCATCCGTGAACCCGAAGACTGCTGGTTCGCCATATGTGAACATCCTTGGTCTGCAACGTACGTTCCGTCAGTCAACCCGGGATGTAATTCTCGGCCTCGCCATCATGTTCGGCGTGCTTGCACTGGGAACACTCGGATTTCTCACATATCAGACAGTGGTCGGTGAGTCGCGGCCCTCCTTTGTCGCAGCAGCGAGCCCCATGATTGGTGGCGGTGGCGGTAGTCGTCGCAAATAACCGGTGTGTCAGAATAGAGAATGGGTAACAGCCAATCATATCAGGTCCCACCACCGCCGCCTCCACCTGCACCACCGGTGCCCGTTGTCACACTACCGCTACAGCGTGTACCTACACAGGACGGTGCATCCGGTCTCCATTATTCGGGTCGTGTTTACACGAACCCCGTTCCCAGCGGTACGAAGCCCATATGCGGAGATGAGACCGTTGCACCGCACCAGATTGGTGATATTTACCAGGGCGGTATCAGCACCACTACACTCGCGATAGATGAGGTCACAAAGCGTGTAAACCAGCAGGCACTTGACAGTTATGTATCTAACCTTGTTGGTACAGGGAAGATACCCGGCGATGTCGGCCCCATTGATGCACAGGTTAAGGCCGATAAGGAGTTCTACGCATCTGTGCAGAAGGAGTATTGCTTCTATGAGGCTCGTTATAAGGCCGGTCTGGCTGCATTCCTGGACATGGCATCTGCACCAAACCCCGCTGATAAGGCAACACTGAATACCGTCTTGGATAAGGTCGTGGACCTGAACAAACGACTGAACTCATTGTTGGAGATTATCGGGAATATTGGCAATTCCCGTGCCCAGGCTGTGAACGCCCGTGGCCCAGAGATTGAGGCGGCAAACAAGGAGCTGAATCAGCGTATGAAGGAGCTCGCGGCACAGCGTGCCCTGTTCACCTCAACAGATGGTGTGGTGCGCACCCAGGAGGAGATGCTGCGCTACTCGGCAGAAAAGAACCGTGCCATGAATATTCAGATAATGTTCTTTGTGGCGTTCAATATCGTGGCGCTCGGCACTGTACTGACAGTGTACAAGAATACCGCGCCCTAAATAGATGGCATCGTTGATTTCCAAAGACATAGTGGACCTTCAGGATATTGAGAAGATTCAGTTCCTGCAGACCCTGCAAGCGGACCCGGCGAAATACTCAGCCTATGTGACCGAGAAGAAAGACCGTATTATCGGCGAGGTGCTGGATGGCAAGCGCGCGGCCTTTATCAAGTCATCGGGTGATATGGCACGGCTCATGGATATGGATAATAACAGTCAGGCTGCACTGGCACGTACACAGGACCTGCTGGCTGTGGAGAAGCATCTGGTGAAGCAACAGAAGGACCTGTCAGGCGCGGGGCGCTACAATGCGGACCTGACCCGGCGTCAGGTGGAGATTAATAACTGGTACTATGAGAATAAACGGGAGACTCTGTTCGTGCTGCAGTTCCTGTTGCTAACAATGTTGACCGTGTCCATCATCCTGGTGCTGACATCGTACGGGTTCATCCCACAGGCGGGAGCGGACTACCTGATGGGCTTCGTGATTGTGGTGGGGCTCGGTACATGGGCTTACCGGTGGTTCTACACACGTAAGGTGCGTGACCCGCGCTACTGGAATCGCCGTATGTTTGATGGTGATGGGAAGGAGGCACCACCCAGTGGTGAGATCTGTATTGGGGGTGGTGGCAGTGGCGAGACGAAGCCAATGGGTCCAGACGGTAAGGCTCTGTTGCAGTAAATTCGGGCTCCGGATTAGGGGATGTCACAGAGCTGTGAGGTCAAGCGTATTCAGTTGAATTCTGCACAGAGTGCCGTGGACCAGGCGTCACAGGCCAGAGATGCTGCCAAGAAAGACTATGTGTCGTGTCTGCCGACGGGCGACCAGAGCACCATGGCTCTGGTCGATGCGCAGCCAGCACTGGATAAGACGATGAAGGAGGCAGAGGAGATTGCGTATATGCATATGTTCTTGTTGGGGCAGCTCCAGCGGGAGGCTAGTGCACAGAGCACTATGCAGTCGCTTGGTGATGCAGCTACAGCTGAGAGTATGCGTATGCAGGAGGAGATTGACCGCATGAAGTCCGAGATTCGCACAGAGCGCCGTCGGTTCCTGGATGCTAATCCTTCTGCATCACCGGCAGTGGGTGGCCTCTATTACACAAAAGTACCCGACAATCAGCTCCTGCTGGCATTCCTGAGCTGTTTTGGCGCGTTCCTGCTGTTCGGCGGCCTGCTGGTGATTCTGAATCATGTGCCACTCTATTATTTCACAGCTATGACAATGGGTGACCGCCTGAAGTTTGTCGGTTCTGTATGGTTCGCTGCACTTGTAATGATGTATATCGGTTTCTACGCGTTCACATAAGCATATAGTAATATATTATAAGAGCTATTCTATATCACAAAAATAGCTCTTATACTGTAGAGATGCCTGTATGTTCTTTCGAAATGAACGCTTATGGTGTCCTTAACGTTGGTGCGGACTCTTTCACTCATGCTTCTGGCCCCCTTGCTAAATCATTTGTAGTAGACACGATCACTGGTACATACAACCTTTCCTGTAATTTTTTCGACCCATATGCGTTCAGTAGGTATCAAGTTATAGCCGGTTCATCAACTGTTGCATCAACTACAAACAGAGTAACAACAGTAACTATTACCGGTGCAGCTCCTGGAGTAATACGCATTCATGTTAAAGCTCCCTTTTTTGCAAAGTTAGAAGGCAGCGGGACAGTTGAGATAGATTCTAGTAATATCAACGACCCTACAACACTTACTATATCGGGGTACAATGATGAAGATGGTGCATTATTTGAACAAAATACTGTAATACCATACAGTAAATTTACATGCACATATACACCAACGCCAGGATATAGTTTTAGCAGATGGAGTGGCATATTTACGGGAAATGTAAATCCCCTATATGATACTGAGTATGTTACAACAAATACACAAAGTAATCCGCTAATATGTGTTACAAATGTGCAACTCACCGTTACACAGAATACAGGTGGTTCAATAAAATCATCGCCTGTAGGAATAATTACGTCTGATGCAGCTCTTGGTCCAGTTACTGCCTCATTTGAATACGGTAGTAACATTACCCTAACGGCGACGCCTGCACCGCATTACTCCTTTTTATACTGGATAACACCAACCGGTAATCGTCAACAGAGTTCTTTGCCGATAACAATAAATGCCGTAGAATCTATTACAGCAGTCTTTGGCCAAAATATTGTGCAACCCGTGCCACTGAACTATTCGCCTAGTCAGAGTGAGCGGGCGGATTCCATGCATATATGTGCATGTCCATGTGATTGCACATGTTCATCTGCGTTCACTTCTGCGCTGAACCGAACTCGTCAGACACGCGCACTTATTTCAGGCTCTTGCTGCAATTATATCCCTGTAACGATTGCTATTGTAAACGCTGGCTCCAATTATACACGTAACACCATTCTCCAACTTCAAGGCGGTGTCCCACATGAAAAGGCAGCACTCTTTAAAGTGATTGATATCAACGACTCTGGAGGTATCACCAGTATAGTACCTCTATATGGGCAGCCTTATAGACAGAAGCCAACAGATACTGTACTGACGATTTATTCAGGCGCTGGCAGTGGTGCAACATTCACAATAACATGGGCATCATGTCAGTCTCCTGCAAATCTCTATCGCCAGTAAATACCAAAAAGAAGTCTATTTGTTTTTATGTTAGTTCTTAAACGGTTTCAATGAAATTGCCTGAGATGTCCTCGCCCTCTTCGGCAATTCGCACACCCATATAAATCTTTCCCGCAGGGTCAATCGGTTTACCGAACATCTCGGTCATCTTGGCCAGCAGGTCTTTCTTCTGTAGGTCCTTGAAGCCAGGATTGAACCGCTTCCAGTCCTTCCAGCGTACAAGGACATCATTTGCGCGAGACTCAGTGCCATCCTCCTTAATCAGACACTCCTGTGCAAAGGCAGCGAAGGCATCGTTCTCCTCCTTGTACTTGTCGCTGGCCGCCGTTACACACGATGGTACCGTGAGACCCGTGCGAAGATACTTGTTCTCGTAATACCAGACCAGCATTCCGGCGAAGTACGGGCGCCAGCGGGTAATCTTGGAATCCAGGAGCGGATCACGGTTGTAGACATGCGCAGCAGGGTTCGTGGGCTTTCCCTGCTCTACGAAGCGCGACACGTGGGGGAGAACGTAGATACGGCGCCAAGTACCCTCATCCATTGACGAGACAGGAGGCAGGTCATTACACGACATGAAGATGCGGGCCTTCACTACGAACACATCCTGGTCCTTGAAGAGACCACGGGCCTTCACAGGGTCACCACCCGTAATCTGCTTCATGTACGACGTGTTGATGCGCTCTCCCTCCTCGGGCTCAACCATAGTCACGTAACGCTTGTTCTTGATAACGATGAGCTCAGGATTTGCAGAACCAGCATCCGCACGCTTTCGGGTAATCGCCTGGACGGGCAGAGTCTCCTGGTACTCGCCGAAGGTCTTGCTCATCAAGTCGATAATCTTCGACTTACCGTTACCGCCGCAGCCCTGCATAATGTAGAACTTCTGCTCATGATTGCAGCCCTCCAGGCAGGCGCTGTAGAGCGTCAACACATACTCGCGGAGCACGGGGTCAGGATAAATCTTCTCGAAGAAGTCGACAAGCTCCAGATGCTCAGGGAGCGGTGCATCGGGGTCATAGGGGATGTAGGGAATCGAATCCAGGCCGACAATACCGCGCCCCATCTGGAAGGAAACACAGTCATCTGGGCGACCAGGGCGGAAATGCACATGCGGCTGCTTATCCGCCCCTGGCTTGCGGAGCTCCAGTACACCGTTGCTGAATCCGACCAGACAGGAGTCCTCGTTCATGTTCACGATGAAGTCCTCATCATAGAACTTCTCCGCCGACTCCTTCATAACGTTGTCCTTGAAGCCCGTGCCCTGGAGCGACGTCTCCACCTTGAGGAGCTTCTTGCGCTTCTCCTGGAGGCGCTCGCGCTCGGACTGGTCGTTCGTCGCCATCTCACGCTGCATGACCTTGACATCCGCGGCCAGATAGACGTTGCGCACATCCGTGCTCAGACGCTCACGCAGCCGCATCCAGGTCTTGAGCTCGCGCCAGGTGTGACCATCCTGAGGGAACTGATACCAGTCCATGGAGGTGGCCGTTGCACCCTTGCGACCGGGCGTGCATCGGAACTCGTGACGATACATACGGACAACAAGGTCGGCCACCGACACATGCGTACCACTGTCATTCAGGAATGCCACCTCCGTGTTTGCCTCATTCAGAATCATGCGGTATGCAGCGGGGCTGTCCTCCTTAGCCCAGAGATGGAGAGTGCCCATCATCAATGGCTTGCGGCCCTTCTGCTGTGCAGAAGCCTCTGCAGGGAGAAGCTTCCACTTCTCGGTATAGACTGAATCAGGAGTGTTGGCATATCCAGGAACACGGCGACTCAGGTCGGCCCAGACACGAAGAGATTCATCGGAAGCGGCGATATTGTGTAAGAGTAGACCGGTATTTACCCAGTCACCATAATCCTTACAGCGGCGGGTAGGATTCAGACACTCGCGCACCAGCTTGTAGGCCAGTGCGATATCCTCGGTACTGTAGCCAGAGCGGACTGACATCCCACTCACTTGAATCATGTCATCAACTGCTGCAGCTGGATTTGGATTTGCGGTTGCCCCGTCCAAGCTGAGTTCAGGAGGAGGAGAAGAAGTGGGCATCTTGGCAAAGAGACCAGGTGACTTTGTCTTGGCCCAGTTCGAACCCTTGCCCCAGCGCTGCAGAAGCTGTACCCACTCCGCATCTGTAGCGGGGCCATCCTGGCGGAGCTCCATCTTGGTCGGAGTATCGTGACCATGGCGGATGCTGAGGAGACGGATGAGGTCCAGCGTTGTCCAGGTATCAGCGGGCTCTTCTTCCAGATGGTCGCCGGTAATCGGCTCATCATAGGACTCAGGGATGCTGATATTGTAGACCTGTTCGACCTTGTACCAGGCCTTGTCGGGCTTGCATGCACCGTACAGAAACCAGTTGTTGCGCTGAATGACGGAGAGGTCGATACAGTCCTGGGGCGGATTCGTCATGTTCGTAGAGCCGAAGATGCGCTCAATCACACCGGTCTGCAGCAAGTAGCCACGGATGGCGAACTGCATCTCAGGCACAGTGGTAATAGAAGGACATACAATGTGCACGCCATCCTTGTGTGTGTCCTTGTCGGCTTCAGGCGATGGCTTTACCATCACAAAGAAACGGAGTGGCATCGACTCACCATTCTCTGCAACAACGGGGCCAAAGAACCGACAGATAGCATCCGCATAGGCACCCACAAACTCACGGACCTGGTCCGGTGTAAAGCGACGGCGCAGAGGACCACCCGCGGCGTAGCGGAAGTCCAGGTCGATGAGTACGGGGCTGTTCGGCTTGTGTTTCTCCAGGAGAGAGCAGGCTTTGCCCTTCCCGAAGATGTGTTCATGCGTTAACTGTAGAAAAGCGTCATATTCATCATCGGGAACGGCATACTTGCCGAGCCACCCTGTAGGGCCGGTACCGAGACCGGTAATGTTCCAATCAGCGCCTGTCGTACGGCGCGTATCTAGATAAGAACGGAGCGTAAGTGTAGTCATCTTACTTGGGGCACCGGGTTGGCTGACAGGGGGTCAAGTTTTTGGCCGGTGTGTCAAAAAGAACGTGGAGGAAATGGAATTATGATGGAATGGTGACTAGACATATGTGGGTGCCCCGTAAACACGGCATACAGGGCACTTGTTGGGCTCCTTCTTAAAGGTTTCCTTGATAGCGAAGTCGGCGAACAGATGACCACAGGGCATGGCAGCAGTGTGGCCGGCCGCGAACTCCTCGGCTACGATGGGGCACATCTCGTGTTTGGTTTGGGCGAGCTCGAGGAGCTGCTTGGCGACAAAGGGGTTCAGATCACCGACTGTGATTGTCTTCTTTTTGACGGGCTTTGGTGCTGGTGCTGGTGCTGGTGCTGGTGCTGGTGCTGGTGCTGGTGCTGGTGCTGGTGCAACCACAGGTAGATGAGCAGCTAGAACAACAGCAGGAGCAGAGACGGCTGGAGATACAGTAGGTACAGGCGTGGTCGCGGCATAGAGATACTTGTTTCTCTTAAGCACATATGGCCCGAATATATAACGTGGTGATGAGAAGGAAAGAAGCTTGATATATTCCCCCGTTGTCATATTCTTTGCTGGCATACTTCTCGCATAAATACGTTTAGAGAGTACACCACCGTTTGTTGACTTGACCTTTACAGTCATCCAGAATGCATCCGTTGCTGTGGGAGCAAGCTCATGCTAGATATGCATCGTTGGTGTATACAACATCTCGTATACACCATCTGTGCCCTGGACCACAGATACCTCTGCAACATCAGGGTCTGAACAATCCTTATAATACAGGAACTTTGCGGGGAGGGTTGCACTCATTCTTGTCTGTCTTGCTGGGGCGGGGTAGTGTTCGTGTCAACCAGTCACCTTTACACCACAACCCACGATGGTTCATAGATATCTGCTGTATCCTTTGGCCCGTTGGGACCGAACCAATTGCGCGGTGCAACCACGTTCGCAGAATCTGCTATCACGCTGCCCCACCAAGAGAATGAAGAATTTGCAATGATGAAATTCTTTGCGCGAGTCATTATAGCGAATGTTGTAATATCGTCTTCATCAATGTGCTCTACCGATAAATCGGTAAAGATGGGTGTCTCCTTCCAGAACTGTGGGTCATCTGATGATACAATGAACTGTGCATCTGGCACGAGCTCGCATATCTTGCTAACAGCTGCTCTATAATAGTCTTCGCCCAAGATGCCATGATACGCAATTGCGTTCAGATAGTCACCTCTGCGCGCATGAACAAACACTGTCTTATCAGTTATGGGGCGGTATTTCGCAAGTACACCAGATATATCTGGTAGGCACACTAAATTGCGAACATACCGTCTAATGGACTTGAAGTACTTGCTTGACTGAAAGTATCCATTCAGAATAACATCCGAATCAAACGACGGTATTTCTGAATATGAAAACGATGACTCTTTGTATACTTTACCAGTGATATTACTTGTTACTATGCGAGAATAATGTTGTAGTAAAGAGCCCCAATAGTATGGGCGTACATTATTACCCATGGTACCCAACTGCAGTTTCATATTGTTCTTACATGCATATTGTATACCCATAGCGATTTGGAATAGCTGATTGCCGAGCCCCCCGTGCACCAGTACTGTACATGTTTTCTCAGAAGGTGCGAATGCCCAACATGCCTTCAAGAAGTTGGGGTCGGCTGTATATGATGGGAATGTATAGTATAAAGGGCTGTGATTTTCCTTATCGTGAATCAGCTTATTGGCAATCGTTTGACTATCATGCAGTCTAATCTTATTAAGATGCATGCAGACGCCCACTGCATAATCTTCGCATAATGTAGAATCGAGTACTGTTTTATCCAATACAGTGAGTGCATCTTTGCGTAGAGCGTAACACGGTCCACCTGCATATGATATATTTAACATTAGTGTAGGGGTAGTGTTAAACAGCTTTTCCTTTACTTTCCCAAAATGGAAAGTTGATAGGTACATGCGTGTACCATCTCCACGTGAAGAACCATTCAGCGAAATATATGCGTGGCCCTTGAGCTCTGCATGTAGAATATTGCAGAATTCATCCACCTTATCGATATAAATGGTCTCATCCATTTTAATCACGAAATCGTAGTTCAAATAACTCAGCAGCTTAAACCCCTGATATATTTTATGCGGGATGTGTTCGTAATAATCACCAGTATCCACTTGTAGCATATGAACGTTTGGATGTGCTGGTATCTGTGGGGTGTTCTCAGAACGCCCAAATAGATAGTAAATATCATAGCGGGTCGCAAAGTTCTTCATCGTGTTTTCCCATTGTTCAAATCGCTCTTTGTTGTACTTAGGTAGATTGCATGATAAGACAAGAATTGCTCCTCTCATAGTTACATGATATTAAAAGATATGCTTTATATGCCAAACTTGACGGGGTGCTAGCTCTCACTGGTTGCACGGTACGATGTCACCAACACCTCTTGCCGTACGACGTATCACGCTTGATATCAAGAAGGCCATGGAGCTCACGGACTCTGGTCTCTTCTGGTATCAGGATGAAGCCGACATTACTCACGGATGGGCCGTTGTCTGCGGAATTGAGGGCACTCCATACGATGGCGGAGCCTTCTGCTTTGAGGTCCGATTCCCTGACAATTATCCCTTTGAGCCCCCGTCGTTCACGTATCTCACGAATGACGGGCGCACACGATTCAATCCCAATCTCTACAAGGGCGGCAAGGTCTGTCTGTCGCTGCTGAACACCTGGCAGGGAGAGCCGTGGTCCGGTGTGCAGAGCCTTGGCTCTATTCTCCAGTGCATTCAGACCGCGGTTCTCACGGAGCAGCCGCTGCAGAATGAGCCGGCATATTCCAAGATGAGCATTCATGCGGACATGCCGGTCTATAATCGCATGATTCATCATGCCACGTTAGAGACGGCCATTCTGGGGCAACTCACAAAGCCCCCGCCCTATCTTGTGCCGCTCTACGACGGCGTCAAGGCCTGGTTCCTCAAGGCGAAAGAGCGGGTGGTAGCCAATGCACGGGCTGCAGCGGCTGCATGGGATGGCAAGACGGAGGCTAACTCATTCTATCAGATGCAGACCCGCTACAAATTCGGTGCTCTCGCCGACCAGCTTGAGGCGATTGTTTAGTGCCGCAGAGTGCATCCAACCACGGCTCGCCATAATTTCCTATTTTGGTTGCGTGATGTTTCAGGTGATGGTCACCCGTTAACCAAGTGAACCGCTCATCATGACGAGCCATACCGCGTATATGAATAAAGAGTGCGCCTAGGATAGCAGTTGGCCAGTTCCATAGGCGAAATAACGCCGGTAGCAAATAGCCCATACCTTGTACACCTACTTCAATCCAGTGCCCGTAATATGTATCTGGCCAACGCAGATTATACTGCCGCTCGTGATGTTGTGCGTGAATCCACCAAAATGTACGAGTATGCAGAAGACGATGCGTAGCATAGAACCAGATGTCATACCCTAGCACGTGTAACAGAAACTGAACCAACATTAGTCAGGAGTATATGCACGCCTTTAGCCCATATTCGCGATGGCATTTGTCAATGAGACGCTGGCAGGAGGGACACGGCTTCGAATTAATCAGGTCGGTGTGGCCGTGTCCACCATATCGAACAACAACCAGTGTGGCCCCTCTGAGTTTTGTAAAGTCGCCGATGCTGCGGATTACATCGGCTTCGGCGTGAAGAGTGCGGGCATTTTCACCACGTCGATAGCTAACACGATTGTGACCAATGGCAATGAGCTTGCGTCCTCTAAATAGAAGCGCAATATGGTAGTTGGATGTGTGTTTGGCGAAGTAGGAATCACGGGGAATGACGTCGTGTTCTATATGGCGGGTGACCCAGAGCGGCAGCTGCATGATGGAGTGAGAGCTGGCACTGTTGCTTCTGTTGGCTGGTGACCCCCCTTCAAGTTTTGCGCAAAGGTGACCTGGTTAGGTGGCAGTAAGGGCTCAAAGTACGACTGACAAGAACGGATAACATGGCCACTCCTTCTGACCTACTCTACATTCCTGATGCAATGACGGCGCCTGCGGCATGGCCCCCTACTGAGCCTCTCGCACTTCCAACCAAGTACGAGCTCGACCCCTTTCAGAAGCATGCTGTTCTGGCGATGCATGCGGGTGACCACGTGTTTGTGACGGCTAAGACTGGGAGTGGCAAGACCTTCGTCGGTGAGTATCTGATTGCACGGATGCTCGCTGCCGGTAAGCGGGTGTTCTACACGACGCCCATTAAGTCGCTGTCGAACCAGAAGTGTCACGACCTCAAGAAGCTGTTCCCTGATGCCACGGTGGGGATTCTGACAGGTGACATCAAGATGTGTCCTGATGCCCAGGTGGTCGTCATGACCGCCGAGATTCTGCGGAATCTGCTGTTTAAGCGTGGCACAGCCACAGAGGGGGTGGGTATTACGGCAGCAGTCTCTCTCGAGGGTGTTGGTGGTGTGGTGATGGATGAGGTGCACTACATTCAGGACCCTGACCGCGGGCATGTATGGGAGGAGACACTCATTCTATGTGCTAGCAACCGCGACCTACAGCTCGTGATGCTGTCGGCTACGATGCCCTCCGCTGCTGCACTGGCCGGCTGGATTGCTCGTCTCCATCAGCGTCGTGTCTGGCTGCTGTCCACGACGTACCGGATTGTACCCCTGGTGCACGGGATTCTGGCTCCGTGTTCGGATGAGGGGGCGCACGGCTGGCGTGTGACACGGCTGCTGAATGAGAAGGGTGAGTGGAACTCTAGTGCATACACGGGGTGGTTGAAGGACCGAAAGGCAATTGCAGATGCGGCCGTTCTGCATAAGAAGGCGGTGGATGCACGGCGGCGCGATGGATATGCCGGCGGGCCTATCACAGAGGGGAAGGTGCGGGTGGAGGACCCGATTCACAAGCTGCGACGCACGGTGGACTGGCTAAATTCAACGAAGCAGCTACCGGCCCTCTTCTTCGTATTCAGTCGCAAGTCCTGTGAGAAGTTTGCCAAGCTTGTGGAGGGTTCGCTCATTGACTCATCGGATTCTGCAGCGGCTCGACACATCATCGACTTCCATCTGTCGCGCCACCGTGAGTCTCTGGAGAAATCACCGCAGTATCACACAGTGCGTGACCTGCTGTTGCGTGGTATCGCGTTCCATCATTCGGGGCTGCAGCCGCTGCTCAAGGAGATTGTGGAGATTATGTTCTCTCGCGGCTATGTGAAGGTGCTGTTTGCGACGGAGACATTCTCGGTGGGGCTCAACATGCCGACGAAGACAGTGGTGTTCCTGGAGCTGGAGAAGTTCTCGGATGGAGGTATGAAGCGCATTCTGCGACCGGATGAGTACATTCAGATGGCGGGGCGTGCGGGCCGTCGTGGACTGGACAAACAGGGTCTCGTTCTGTATGAGCCTTTGCGCGACCCCGTAGAGAATTATGAGCTGATGGGTCTGCTTACGGGTGCACTGCCAGCGCTGGAGTCACGGATGCGTTTCCACTATGATTTCATCTTGAAGCATCGGCTTTCGGGCGGTCGTGTCCCAATCGCAGAGCAGAGCTATTGGGCGGAGCAGCAGCGTTCTGCACGGGCAGGACTGGATACAGAGATTCGGACTGCAATAACCGCTGTCACTGCTAAAGAGGCGTTTGTACCTGCTGACACCTGGGCTGAGTTGGGGGAGCGCGATACACTGGAAGCAGCACTCACTGGTGCCGTGAATGCGAAGCGGCGGAAGGCACAGGTTGCTCTGAACGAATGGGATGACGATCATCGGTCTGCGAACTGGGCCAATTGGCGGAAGGCATGGACCTCTCTGAAGGAGGCACGGTCTGCACGCGACAGGCTCGTGGCACAGGCTGCTGCTTGGGACGCCCGCCCTCTGCTAGAGTTGGAGCCGTTTGAGGCGTGTTTGGCTTCATGGGGATTCTTGGATGCAGCAGGCGACATCACTGACCTCGGTCGGTGTGCAACGGAGGTCAATGAAGGGCATCTGATTCTCATGCCGCAGCTGGCAGCTGCTTCTGGTGTTATGGACTCCGTGCCCGCAGCGGAGATTCCATGTGTACTTGCTGCATTCTTGCGCGAAGGTGGAGAGAAGGAGGAAGAGGAGGCTGCTGCATTCAGTGAGAATGGATTGGCACCCGATACAGTTGCTGCACTCCATTGGTGTGAGAAAGCAGCAGGTGAGGCGGTAGATGTAGAGAGGGTGAACAGAGCGATTGGCCCTACTGGCTTCTGGTCGCTGTCACGGCTGTGGGTCTCTATTGTGGCTGCTTGGACCTCTGGTCTTAGTGTTTCTGAGATTGCGCGTGACTTCGGACTCTTTGAGGGTAATGTGCAGCGTGGACTTCTACGCGTGGCAAATCTCCTAGAGGAATGGGCGGCAATTGCTACTCTGCGCTCTGACCTGGCTACTCTGGAGAAATTAAACAGCTTGAACTTCTTGAGGTCTGAGATTGTGGTCGACTCCCTGTATCTGCGTATGTAACATGCCACCCGAAATACAAACATAGAAAAGAATGGAATCACCTGTACAAATCATGCTGGCAGGTGCCGGTATTGCCACGGGTATCACCACTGCGCTTTCCCTCTGGTTTTGGACACGACTCCGGCGTCTTGAACACAGTGTCAACACATTACTGACACCTGTGCGCGCCATGCCTATTGACTTTGAACGGCCGAGTAGCGAACTAGAGGGGGAGCTGGAGGGTGTTGTGGTGCCGCCTAGTGTCGAAGAGGAGGAGGACGATCGTCTACCGTATTCTGTGCGTTCATATTAGAATCATGGGTCTCGATGC